>OJIY01000029.1_pt1 | contig 223394 bp, 222 predicted proteins | sample 1596061 | NCBI WGS metagenome assembly OJIY01 (sample SAMEA4350111, study PRJEB24818) | metagenome | biome: human; feature: gut; material: faeces | place: Denmark | collected 2013-09 | reverse complement strand
GAGCGAAAAGGTCTGGGGACACCGGCCACCCGTGCCGGTATTTTGGAAAAGCTGGTATCTGCCGGTTTTCTGGAACGAAAAAAGAGCAGGAAAACGGTGCAGCTTCTCCCTTCCCACGATGCAGTTTCCCTGATTACCGTTCTGCCGGAACAGCTGCAATCTCCGCTTTTGACTGCCGAGTGGGAGTACCGCCTGGGGGAAATCGAGCACGGGCAGCTTGCCCCGGAGGAGTTTCTGGACGGGATCAGCACCATGCTGAAAGATCTGGTGGGAACTTATCAGGTCATTAAGGGAACTGAGTACCTGTTCACTCCGCCCCGTGAGGTGGTGGGCAAATGCCCTCGCTGCGGCGGGGAAGTTGCAGAACTGCAAAAAGGTTTCTTCTGTCAGAATGATTCTTGCAGATTTGCAATCTGGAAAAACAACAAATGGTGGGCCGCCAAGAAAAAACAGCCGACCAAGGCTGTGGTGTCTGCACTGCTTAACGATGGCCGTGTCCGTGTGACGGGCCTATATTCGGAGAAAACCGGAAAGACCTACGATGCCGCTGTGGTTTTGGAGGATGATGGACAGTACGCCAACTTCAAGCTGGAATTTGACCAGCGGAAAGGAGGCAGCCGATGAAGCTCTCTTTAGTGGAACGGGAAACCATTCTCCTCTATAACCAGGCAGAACCAATGGCTGAGATCTATACTCATGATCCCCGTCTGATGGAGAAGCTGGATCTGCTGGCAAAAAAGCACCCCGACCAGATCATCCGAAAGGACGCCCATAACTTTACCGTCCCCAAGCGGTGTGTATCAGTCCGGGAGCCATATAGCGCAGAACGCCGCAAAGCCGCCAGTGAGCGTGCGAAAGCCGCCGGATACCAGCCTCCTATGCGAAAGTCCGGCAGTTAAAGGCACATGACAGAGAATGTATTTGAAGCAGTCAAGCAGTCGGTCAGCACCAGAGATGCGGCAGCGTTTTATGGGATCGAGGTCAAACGAAATGGCATGGCCTGCTGTCCCTTTCACGATGATAAGAACCCAAGCATGAAGGTAGACCAGCGGTTCCACTGCTTTGGCTGCGGTGAAGATGGGGATGTGATCGACTTTACCGCAAAGCTCTTTGACCTCTCCTCAAAAGAAGCGGCGGAGAAACTGGCACAGGACTTTGGCCTGATCTATGACAGTCAGGCCCCTCCCCGCAGGAGATATGTCCGGCAGAAAACCGAGGCACAGCAGTTTCGTGAGGATCGGCAGCGGTGTTATCGCGTACTGTCCGATTACTACCATCTGCTGAAAAAATGGGGGATTGACCATTCTCCCCGGACACCGGAGGAAGAACCGCACCCCCGCTTTGTGGAAGCAATCCAGAAGAAAACCTATGTAGAGTACCTGCTGGACCTTTTTCTTTATGAAAGTGAAGAAGAACAAAAGGCATGGATTGCAGAACACACAGCAGAAATCACACACTTGGAAAGGAGATTGAAAATCATGGCTGAGAATAAACCCACCAACCGAGAACGGCTAAGGGAAATCACAGATGGCATCGAGCAGGGGATCAAGGAACTGTTTGAGAGTGAAAAGTATATGCGCTATCTGTCCGTCATGTCCCGCTTCCACCGCTATTCGGTAAACAACACCATGCTCATCTATATGCAGAAGCCGGACGCTACATTGGTAGCCGGATACAATAAGTGGAAAGACCAGTTTGAGCGTCATGTAAAAAAGGGCGAGCATGGCATTACCATCATCGCCCCCACACCGTATAAGAAGAAAATCGAGGAGCAGAAGCTGGACCCGGATACCAAGGCTCCGATTCTGGATAAAGACGGAAAGATCGTCACAGAGGAAAAAGAAATCGAGATCCCTATGTTCCGTCCGGTCAAGGTTTTTGATGTGAGCCAGACCGACGGGAAACCTTTGCCGGAGCTTGCTTCCTCCCTTTCCGGCAATGTGCCAAATTATGAGGTATTCATGGAGGCTCTGCGCCGCAGTGCGCCGGTGCCGATCACTTTTGAAGCAATGGCCGCCGATACGGACGGCTATTTTTCTGCCGATCATCAGAAAATCGCCATTCGTCAGGGCATGAGTGAGGTGCAGACGGTTTCGGCCACGGTTCATGAGATTGCCCACAGCAAGCTCCACAATCAGAAAAAGATTCAGATTGCCAATGACGAGCAATATCAGGAGATCGAGCTGTTTGATAAACCCGGTCTGTTCTCCAATGGGCGGATTGTCCGTGATAATCTGCCGGAGGGCGTTTATTGCTATGACCTGCGCGGTTCTGACTACGACCCCGGAGAGCCGGTCTGTGTAGAAGAACAAGTGGTTGTAAACCATGCAGGTTCCGTTCTGCTGACAGAGCCGCTGGAGCTGGCGGAAAATGGACGCCTGATGCTGACCGAGGAAGAAGGACTGAATTTTGTTGGCGGCTTTTCTACTCTCGCCCAGTTTTTGCAGGAACAGAAGAAATACCGTCACACGGAAGAAGTAGAGGCTGAAAGCATCTCCTATGCAGTCTGCAAATATTTTGGCATTGAAACCGGAGAAAACAGCTTCGGCTATATTGCCAGCTGGAGTCAGGGCAAGGAACTGAAAGAGCTGAGAGCCAGTTTGGAGACCATCAATAAGACCTCCGGCACTTTGATCTCTGACATTGAGCGCCACTATAAGGAAATCTGCAAAGAGCGTGGAATTGACCCCAATGCAAAAAAAGAGCCGGAAATGGCGGTTCTTGATGCGGAGGCAAACCAGCAGGAGGCTTTGTTTCTAATTGACGATGCCACCTATCTTCATATTCAGCCCTGTGACAGCGGCTGGGACTACACTCTTTACGATGCTGCGTCCATGAAAGAGCTGGATGGTGGTCAGCTGGATATGCCGGAGCTTTCCTGCATGAAGGCAGTTCTCCAGATTTGTGATGATAACGATCTGGACAGCACTTCGCTCAGACGCGCTCCCTTGTCTATGGTTGAGACCTTGCAGGAAGCTGCTTATGAGCAGATGCAGGCAGAGGCAAGTCAGGTGACCGCTTCTGCCCAGCTGCCGGAAGCGCAGGAGCAGGCACTGGATGAATACCCCATGCCGGATGAGCAGGTATCCACACCGGATATGCAGGAATATGGCTACTCCTATGATGGGATGTTCCCTGTTACCAGAGAACGGGCGCTGGAACTGGATGCCGCCGGTTTGACCGTCTATGTGCTGCATGAGGACAATACGGAGAGCATGGTGTTTGATCCGCAGGAAATCATGGATCATGGCGGTCTTTTCGGTGTGGACCATGAGGAATGGGAGAAAAGCCCTCAGTTCCACGAAAAGGTCATGGAGCGTCAGGAACATCAGCAGGAACGCGAACAGGCATTTCTCTCTCAGAACAGAGATTGCTTTGCCATCTATCAGGTAAGTAGTGACGATCCGCAGAATGTGCGCTTTATGAATCTGGATTGGTTAAAGTCCCACGACATTTCCATAGACCGCAGCAATTATGACCTCATTTACACAGCTCCTCTGAGGGAGTCTGGCACTGTGCCGGAGCAGCTGGAAAAACTCTATCAGCAATTCAATCTGGAAAAGCCCGTGGACTTTCACAGTCCCTCCATGAGCGTCAGCGACATCGTTGCGATCAGACAGGACGGTAAGGTATCCTGTCATTACTGTGACAGTGTTGGTTTTACCCAGATCCCCGGATTCCTGCCAGAAAACCCGCTGAAAAATGCGGAAATGATGCTGGAGGACGATTACGGCATGATCGACGGTATCATCAACAATGGCGCAAAAGAACCTACGGTGGCAGAGCTGGAACAGCAGGCCCGAAGCGGTCAGCCCATTTCCCTGATGGATCTGGCTGCCGCTGCCCATCGGGAGGAACGGGAAAAGAAAAAGTCCGTCATGGAGCAGCTGAAAAGCCAGCCCAAGGCAGAACACAAAAAGACAGCACCCAAAAAGAGTGCGGAAAGGGAGATTTGATATGGGAAACTTTACTTTTGAGGAAATGAACCTGATGTGCATTTACAATACCGGCAGCCGCACCGGGCTGATTGACAGTTTGCGTGAGATGCGCGGCGAGCTTTCGCCGGAGGAAACCGAGCTGCGGGAGTTGACAGACAGCGCACTGGGCAAGCTCCAGGCCATGAGTGATGCCGAGTTTGCCGAACTGGAGCTGTACCCGGATTTTGACCAGTAAACAACATAACCGCAGGGATGGGGTGGCGATCTGCCACCCCGCCTTTTTACCCCAAAACTGAAAGGAGGACAGAACACTATGCCAACCAAAGCTGAACTATATGCACAGATGGCGGACAAGGTGGCAACACAGCTCACGGGGAGCTGGCAGGAATGGGCAGGGTTTCTCACTACTGCTTCCCGCCTTTACAAGTACCCATTCCATGAGCAGCTGATGATCTATGCCCAGCGACCGGACGCCACCGCCTGTGCGGAGTACGATTTGTGGAATGAAAAGATGGGCCGTTATGTAAGGCGCGGTTCCAAGGGAATCGCTCTGGTGGATGATTCCGGGGACAGACCTCGCCTGCGTTATGTCTTTGACATTTCCGACACCGGAACCCGTGAACATTCCCGCACTCCCTGGCTGTGGCAGTTGGAGGAGCGCCATCTGGATTCGGTGCAGGCCATGTTTGAGCGCACCTATGATGTTTCCGGTGATGATCTTGCCGGACAGCTCACGGAGGTAGCTGGAAAACTGGCCGAGGAATATTGGACGGAGCATCAGCAGGACTTCTTCTATATCGTTGACGGTTCCTTTTTGGAGGAATATGATGAGTATAACATCGGAGTGCAGTTCAAGGCAGCCGCCACCGTCAGCATCACTTACGCTTTGATGTCCCGCTGTGGACTGGAGCCGGAACGCTACTTCGACCACGAAGATTTCATGGCGATCTTTGATTTCAACACCCCGTCCACCATCGGGGCGCTGGGAACAGCGGTCAGCCAGATCAACCAGCAGGTGCTGCGGCAGATCGGCGTTACCGTCCGAAATGCAGAGCGCGAAGCCAACCAAGAAAGGAGCAAGCAAGATGAACAATCCCATGACCTATATCCAGAACGGAGACTATCTGATTCCCGACCTGAAGCTGAGCCAGCAGCCGGAGAAACCCCTGGGCAAGTACGGCAGGATGAGGAAAACCTACCTGAAAGAACACCGTCCCATCCTCTACAACCAGATGTTGCTGAGCGAGAAGCTGTACCCGCACCTCATCGAGATCGACGAGACCGCCCAGAGCAGACTGGAACAGATGATGCCCCAGCTGGCGAAGGAAGCGGGAGCCACCGAGGAACTGAAAGCCAGCGATCCCATGAAGTGGGTGGGCCTGATGAACACCTGCAAAGCCCAGGCAGAGGAGATCCTGATGGCGGAGCTTATCAACAGCTGACCCTAAACCTGTTCCTCTCCGAAGCGGAGCAGATCCAATCCATAGATGAAGCAGAGAATGTAGCGCATACATCCTCTGCTTTTTCTTTTGCCCAAAATGATATTGACCATGTGCTGCGTTTGGGCGGCAATACAGACCGCCAGAGAGAGCGTGTGGTTGCTGCCTTTGAAAAGCAAAAAACCACCGCTGAGATTGCCGAGATACTGAAAGCGCTGTACCACGGCGGCAACGGCCTTGGCAGTGTGAGCGCATGGTATGCCGAGGATGGTATCCATCTTTCCCACGGGAAGTCTGTCCGTTATGACAGGTCTGCCCAGGTCATTTCCTGGGAGAGCGCCGCAGAGCGTATCGGGGAGCTTTTGGAGAGCGGCCAGTTTGCCTCCAATGTGGAGCTTGCAGAAGCGGCAGGCTATGAACGCTCCCTCCTTGCAGAAAAGCTCTGGTATCTGTACCACGATTTCAGCGAGGAAGCCAGAGAAGCAGGATATTTGTCTTGCCTGTCAGAAATCAGAGGCAATGGGTTCCCGGAGGAGACCCGCCGCCTGACGGAGCAGTTGAATGACCCGGCTTTCCGCCAGACACTCAAGGAAGAATACGCCGCCTTCTGGACTGCCTATCAGCAGGACCGTGACCTGCTGCGCTTTCATTACCATAGGCCAAGGGAAATCTGGGAGAACCTGAAAGACCTTGACCTGCCCCGCAGGACTTTTTCTTCGGACCTTTCCCAAGTGCCAACCGTCCAGCATTTCATTACAGAGGATGAGATCGACACCGCCATGACCGGCGGCAGCAGTTTTGCCGGAGGAAAAGGCCGTATCTATGCGTTCTTCATGGAAAACCATACGGATAAGGAAAAAGTGAGATTCCTTAAAGACGAGTATGGCATTGGCGGACGCTCTCATGCCCTGTCCGGCGCAACACACAGCGGCGAAGATCACGATGGGAAAGGACTGCACTATAAAAAGCAGGACTGCCCGGATGTTCACTTGAACTGGGAAAAGGTTGCCAAGCGCATTACCTCACTTGTCCAGAAAGGCCGCTATCTTACCGAACAGGAACAAGCGCAGTATGACAAGATCCAGGCTGAAAAGGATCTGGCAGAAGAAGATGCCATTCAAGCCCAGCAGCCGGAGATAGAGGAAGAAACGCCAAAGCCTACCCTTCGGGAGCAGTTTGAGCAGTATAAGCCTGTGGTGACTGCCGCTATTTCCGAGGATACCGCATACCGCAATGCCTGCGGTCATTTTGACCGTGAAAATGCTGTCATCGAGGGTAATGCCGCTGTGCGCCGTGCGGTTCTTGGCTCTAAGGATATGGAGCTGATCCGCCTTTATTCGGATGTGCCGGAGTTCCGCCAGCGTCTGCACCGGGAAGTGATCGACGAAACCTATCCAAAGCTCCATGAGCTTCTGCGCCCTCTTTCTCAGGAAGATATTGATACTGCCCTTTGTGCATGGAACGGCAATATTGAGAGTAAACACGCTGTCGTCCGCTATATGAAAGATCATGCAAGAGAGAAAGATACCGCTGCATGGCTGGCTCAGGAATACGGCGGCAGCAACAGCCTGTTCGTTGTCCGTGCCGGAAGCCCGGAGGAAACGCAGCTGCCCTGGCCGAAGGTACAGCGCCGAATCGCCCAGCTCATTCAGGAGGACCGGTTCTATACCGAAGAAGAACAGGACCGTTTTGACAATATCGACCCCATCGCCATCCGGGAAGCCCTGGAGGAAAGGGGCATCGTCAACGGCCAGGTGGCAGACTCGGAAAAACTGGACAATGACCCATTTATCCAACAGGTGATGTCAGATGCAGAGCAGATCGCAGCTGCCGAGGCAGAGCAGACTTCCGAGATTTCCATTTCCGATGAGGAATATGATGCCGTTCGCAGTCCAATTCCGCAAAGGACTTCCTATGACCCTGCCGCCCCGGTTTATGCTGTGGGCGATACCGTGTATATCGAGGATGACGCCTATCAGATCACCGAGCTGCGGGAGGACACCGTACAGCTTCTGCCCACCGGCATGGTATATCCCATCTATCGGGCAGAGCGCAAAGAACAGTTCGAGCAGTTGCTTCGGGCAGACCGCCGCAATGCTTACTATACCGAGCTTCTTCCCATTGACCCGGACAAGGCAGATCAGGACTTGCGGGATGTATTGTCCCATGGACTGATGGATGAAGCAGATAAAAAACAGGTTTCCACGCTGCTGCAATCCGGCAGGAGCAACAGTGAGATTGCCTACTGGCTGAGCAGAGCCTACCCTCATGAGATTGAGACCCTGAATCTGGAGACCGGCGATATTGCCGATTACCGTACCACGGCACAGGGCATGGAGCTGGAAGTCCTGGACGCAGAGGAAAAGCGTTTGGCTGTGCTGTATTTCCGCTGGGATGAAGTTGCGCCTTTGCTGCGCGGGATGTATGCCCGTCAGATGGATGGCTTTGGACAGGAACAGCCCCAACCGTCTGCCGAATCCCCGACCTTCCATTCCGAGACCGTGGCCGTCTATCCGGGCGATAAGAACAATCTGCCTTATGATGTGGTGGTGGAACGGCTGCATATCGAGGAGCCGGAGCCACCAGCCCCTGTGACTGAGTCGGAGAAACCCTTTGAGGAAGTGCTGGACGAACACCCGGTTTCCATTCAGGTCAATGGCCAGTGGCAGACCTTCCCCAATGCCAAAGCTGCCGAGGAAGCCTCCTATGAGGAATACAAGGCCAACCTGCGCCGCAATGCACAAAACTTCCGTATTACCGATGAGCATTTGGGCGAAGGCGGTCCGAAAGCCAAGTTCCAGGCAAATATCAATGCCATTCGTTTGCTGAAAGAGTTGGAAGCTGCCGGACAGCAGGCAAGCCCGGAACAACAGGAAGTCCTATCCCGCTATGTGGGCTGGGGCGGTCTTTCTGATGCCTTTGACCCGGAGAAACCGGCATGGGCTTCCGAGTATGCCCAGCTGAAAGAGCTGCTGACCCCGGAGGAATATGCCGCCGCCAGAAGCTCCACCCTCAACGCCCATTACACCAGCCCTACGGTCATTCAGGCCATCTATGAAGCGGTGGGCCGTATGGGATTTGAGACAGGAAATATTCTGGAGCCATCTATGGGTGTGGGCAATTTCTTCGGTATGCTGCCGGAGGAAATGCGAAACAGTCGTCTGTATGGCGTGGAGCTGGACTCGGTTTCCGGTCGCATCGCAAAGCAGCTCTATCCCAAGGCGGACATCACAGTAGGCGGCTTTGAGACCACCGACAGGCGAGATTTCTATGACCTTGCCATTGGTAATGTGCCTTTCGGTCAGTATCAGGTTCGAGATAAAGCCTATGACAAGCTGAATTTCAGCATCCACAACTACTTTTTTGCCAAAGCACTCGACCAGGTGCGTCCCGGCGGCGTGGTGGTTTTTGTAACCTCCCGCTATACTATGGACGCCAAGGATTCCACCGTGCGCCGCTATCTTGCCCAGCGTGCCGAGCTGCTGGGAGCTATCCGTCTGCCCAATGACGCGTTCAAAAAGAATGCCGGTGCCGAGGTGGTATCGGACATCATCTTCCTCCAAAAGCGGGACCGCCCGTTGGACATCGTGCCGGAATGGACCCAGACCGGACAGACGGAGGACGGGTTTGCCATCAACCGGTATTTTATCGACCACCCGGAAATGGTGCTGGGCAGACAGGAGCCGGTAAGCACTGCTCATGGTATGGACTACACCGTGAACCCTATCGAGGGACTGGAGCTTTCCGACCAGCTGCATGATGCGGTGAAGTATATTCATGGCACTTATCAGGAGGCAGAGCTGCCGGAGTTGGGCGAAGGCGAAGCCATTGGCACCTCCATTCCTGCCGATCCTAATGTGAAGAACTATTCTTATGTCATTGTAGACGGGCAGGTGTACTACCGGGAAAACAGCCGCATGGTGCGCCCTGATCTCAACGCCACCGCAGAAGCCCGCGTAAAAGGTCTTGTGGGACTGCGCGATTGTGTGCAGGAACTGATCGACCTTCAGATGGATGCAGCGGTTCCAGACAGCACCATTACCCAAAAACAGGCGGAACTAAACCGGCTCTATGACAGCTTTTCTGCCAAATACGGTCTCATCAATGACCGTGCAAACCGCCTGGCCTATGCAGACGATTCTTCCTATTACCTGCTCTGTGCGCTGGAAGTTATTGACGAGGACGGAAAGCTGGAGCGCAAGGCGGATATGTTCACCAAACGGACCATCAAGCCCCATCAGGCAGTGGCTACTGTGGATACGGCAAGCGAAGCACTGGCGGTGTCCATCTCGGAAAAAGCCTGCGTAGATATGGGCTATATGAGCCAGCTTACCGGAAAAACAAAAGAAGAACTGGCGGGAGAACTGCAAAGTGTGATCTTCCGTGTGCCGGGACAGCTGGAACAGGACGGCACACCCCATTATGTGACTGCTGATGAATACCTTTCCGGCAATGTACGTCGCAAACTGCGTCAGGCTCAGCGGGCGGCACAGCAGGACCCTTCTTTTGCAGTCAATGTGGAAGCTCTTACCGCCGCCCAGCCCAAAGACCTGGATGCGTCGGAGATCGAGGTGCGTCTGGGCGCTACCTGGATTGACAAGGAATATATCCAGCAGTTTATGTATGAGACCTTTAATACCCCGTTTTATCTCCAACGCAGTATCGAGGTCAACTATTCGTCCTTTACCGCTGAATGGCAGATCAAGGGAAAATCTTCTGTATCCTACAACGATGTGGCAGCTTATACCACCTATGGGACCAGCCGCGCCAACGCCTACAAGATTCTGGAGGATTCCTTAAACCTGCGGGATGTCCGCATCTATGACACCATAGAGGACGCAGACGGAAAAGAGCGCCGCGTGCTGAATGCCAAGGAGACCACCCTGGCGGCTCAAAAACAGCAGGCGATCCGGGAAGCCTTTAGGGACTGGATCTGGAGAGACCCGGAGCGCCGCCAGACTTTGGTGAGCCAGTACAACGAGGAAATGAACGCTACCCGTCCCCGTGAATATGATGGCAGTCACATCACTTTTGGAGGCATGAACCCGGCCATTACCCTGCGGGAACACCAGAAAAGCGCCATTGCCCATGTGCTGTATGGAGGAAATACCCTGTTGGCACATGAAGTAGGCGCAGGCAAAACTTTTGAAATGGTAGCTGCTTCGATGGAAGCCAAACGCCTGGGACTGTGCCAGAAATCTCTCTTTGTGGTTCCAAACCATCTGACAGAGCAGTGGGCGTCGGAGTTTCTGCGTCTCTATCCTTCTGCCAACATCTTAGTCACCACCAAAAAGGACTTTGAGACCCATAACCGCAAGAAGTTCTGCGCCCGTATTGCGACCGGTGACTACGACGCCATCATCATGGGACACAGCCAGTTTGAGCGTATCCCCATCAGCCGGGAGCGTCAGGAACGGCTTCTCTATGAGCAGATCGACGAGATCACCGAGGGCATCGCAGAGGTGCAGGCCAGCGGCGGCGAGCGTTTTACCGTCAAGCAGCTGGAGCGTACCAGAAAGTCTCTGGAAGCCAGACTGGAAAAGCTGCAAGCCGAGGGGCGAAAAGACGATGTGGTAACTTTTGAGCAGCTGGGGGTGGACCGTTTATTTGTGGACGAGGCCCACAACTACAAAAACCTGTTTTTATACACAAAAATGCGAAATGTGGCTGGTCTTTCCACATCGGACGCGCAGAAATCCTCCGATATGTTTGCCAAGTGCCGCTATATGGACGAGATCACCGGAAATCGTGGTGTGATCTTTGCCACCGGCACCCCGGTCAGCAACTCCATGACCGAGCTTTACACCATGCAGCGTTATCTTCAGTATGAACGCCTGCAAGAGCTGAACATGACCCACTTCGACTGTTGGGCTTCCCGATTTGGGGAGACCGTCACAGCATTGGAGCTGGCACCGGAGGGCTATACTTTAGTAGGACGATAAATAATGCGTTCCTAAATTGAAAATAGGTTATCAAAGTCGGTTGCAGAATTTCAAAAAATATTTTTTTGATTCTTTGAAAAACAGTTCCGCTTTGTATCCCTATTTTCTCCTATTGGTAGAGGGAGTAATACTTTTAATACCAAAACAGATTACATAAGGAAAGGAGGATAAGAGAATGTCAAGGACTTCAAAGATTACAGCACTCTATGAGCGTTTATCAAGAGATGATGACCTCAATGGTGAGTCAAATTCAATAACCAACCAAAAACAATACTTGGAAGATTACGCCCGAAGAAATGGCTTTACGAATATCCGTCATTTTACTGACGATGGTTTTTCGGGTGTGAATTTCAATCGTCCGAGTTTTCAGGAGTTGATTAAGGAAGTAGAAGCAGGAAATGTCGCAACGATTATTGTTAAGGATATGAGCCGATTAGGACGAAACTATCTGCAAGTCGGTTTTTATACGGAAGTTCTGTTTCCACAGAAAGATGTCCGTTTTCTTGCAATAAACAACAGTATCGACAGCAACAATGCTTCTGATAATGACTTTGCCCCGTTTTTGAATATTATGAACGAGTGGTACGCCAAAGACACAAGCAATAAAATCAAGGCTGTGTTTGATGCCCGTATGAAAGACGGAAAGCGTTGCAGCGGTTCAATTCCTTATGGATATAACCGATTAGCAACCGACAAACAAACGCTTGTCGTTGACCCTGTGGCTTCTGAGGTGGTAAAGCGTATCTTTTTGCTTGCCAACGAGGGCAAAAGTCCGAGAGCAATCGCTGAATTGCTTACCGAAGAAAAGGTTTTAATTCCAGCGGCACACGCAAAGGAATATCACCCCGAACAGTATAATGGAATAAAGTTTACAGACCCGTATCTTTGGGGAATGTCAACTATAAGAGCAATTTTGAGCAGACAGGAATATCTCGGTCATACCGTTTTGCGTAAATCGGTCAGTACGAATTTCAAACTGCACAAAAGGAAGAATACCGATGAAGATGAACAGTATGTATTTTATAATACGCACGAGCCTATCATCACGCAGGAACTTTGGGACAGCGTTCAGAAGCGAAAGAAACGAGCGAGCAAGACAGCAGCCAAAGGTACGCACAGCAACCGTTTAAGCGGTTATTTGTACTGTGCTGATTGTGGCAGAAGGATGACCCTGCAAACGCATTACAGCAAAAAAGACCGTTCGGTGCAGTATTCTTACCGTTGTGGTGGATATGCAAGCAAAGTAAACTCTTGTACTGCCCATTCGATTAGTGTTGATAATGTTGAAGCCTTGATATTATCGGCTGTCAAACGATTATCAAGATTTGTCCTGAATGACGAAGAAGCCTTTGCAAAGGAGCTTCAAGCGTTGTGGAATGAGAAGCAGACAGAAAAGCCAAAGCACAATAAATCGGAATTGCTCCGTTTTCAGAAGCGATACGATGAACTTTCCAAACTTATTCGTGGTCTGTATGAAAATCTTGTTTCGGGATTACTGCCCGAAAGACAGTATAAGCAACTAATGAAGCAGTATGATAATGAGCAGGCTGAACTGGAAACGAAAATTGAGGAAATGCAAAAGGAACTGACCGAAGAAAAGGCGAATACGGTTGATATTAAGCATTTCATTTCTTTGATACGCAAGTGCAAAGAGCCGACAGAAATTTCCGATTTGATGTTTGCCGAACTCATTGACAAGATTGTGGTTTATGAAGCAGAGGGTGTGGGAAAAGCAAGGACACAAAAGGTTGATATTTATTTCAACTATGTTGGGCAGGTCGATATTGCCTATACAGAAGAAGAACTTGCTGAAATAAAGGCACAGGAAGAACAGATAGAAATGGAGCGATTGGCAAAACAGCGTGAGCGTGAAAAAGCCTACCGAGAGAAGCGAAAGGCGAAAAAACTCGCTGAAAACGGTGGAGAAATCGTAAAAGCAAAGGTATGCCCCCATTGTCAAAAGGAGTTTGTGCCTACAAGCAACCGACAGATATTCTGTTCAAAAGATTGTTGCTATCAGGCAAGGCAGGACAAGACAAAAGCCGACAGAGAAGCAGAAAAAGGAAATCATTATTATCGTCAGCGTGTCTGTGCTGTGTGTGGCAGTACCTACTGGCCTACACACAGTCAGCAGAAATTCTGTTCCGAAGAATGTCAAAAACAAAATCACAACGAGAAATCTTTGGAATTTTACCACAAGAAGCAAAAGGAGAAATCAGGATGCAACGATTTATTACAGACGAAAGAACTGGTATCCAGTACGAACTCATCGGAGATTATTACTATCCCTGCTTGACGATAGAAAACGAAGAACCGCCCACTCTCACAAAATACGGAAGAATGAGGGAAAGATATTTAAGGGAACACAGGAAAATCTTGTATATCAATCTGCTTACAAGCGGAAAGTTATATGAACACCTTGCCGATATTGATACTTCGGCGTGTGATATGGCGGAGTATCTGATAAAGGAAATGGCAAGAAAGCAGGGTGTGACGGAAGAACTGAAAGGAAAGGATATGATGAAATGGATAGGATTGATGAACAATATCCGAGCCTGTGCAGATGAGATTGTATTGAACGATATTGTGTATTCTTAATAGCATACCAGCCGAAAAGGAACTGCTGTCTTAACGGATGGCAGTTTTTCTTTTTCGGGAAGTATTTAAGAAGTTATTAAGTCGTGAGTATAATGGTCCGTAGAATTTAGACAAAATTTTAAATAGTTTATCGTTAGGTCACACATACTAATCATAAAGGAGAGTGACTATATGCGAAAAACTTATTCGCCTGAATTCAAGGCAAAGCTTGTTATGGAAGTTTTGCGTGGTGAACGTTTGTTGAATGAAATTGCTTCTGAAAACAATGTTCATCCCAACATGCTCACACGTTGGAAAACAGATGCTACCAATAATTTCCATATACTCTTTGAAAACGAAAATGCTAAAATACGTAAGCAGGCCAAAGATTATGAGGCTCAAATTGAAGAACTTTATAAACAGATTGGAAAATTGACCGCTCAGTATGAGTGGATGAAAAAAAAATCTGGAATCTAATTTTCATCGTAAACAGCGTATCCTTATGGTTGACTGGAATGATCCGGTATTTCCTGTGTCAGTTCAGGCGCAGATGTTATCTTTAAACCGTTCGTCATTATATTATAAACCACTTCCTTCTTCAGAATGGGATTTGCAGTTAAACCGGCTGATTGATATTACTTATACGAAGCACCCTGAATTTGGATATCGCCGAATTACCGCATGGTTAGAAAGCTGCTATGGCTTTCATGCAGATAAAAAGACCGTGCTATCCCGCATGCAGGAGATGGGCATACAGGCTGTTTATCCCAGACAGAATACCAGTAAGCCCAACCCGGCTAATAAAATCTATCCTTATCTCTTAAAGGATGTGCAGGCCAGTTATCCCAACCATGTCTGGAGCATTGATATCACTTATATTCCAATACGGAAAAGCTGGCTTTATCTGACAGCTATTATTGACTGGTATTCAAGATATGTGCTTTCATGGACAATGAATGACACCCTGGAAATTCCATTCGTATTGGAAGCCTGTAAATACGCTCTGAGGGACGCCAGGCCCAGTATCATGAACAGCGATCAGGGGAGCCATTTTACCAGTCCCAAATATATTAATTTATTTTTAGAAGCAGGAGTTCTGATTAGCATGGACCATAGGGGACGGGCATATGACAATATCTTTATCGAACGTTTTTGGCGTAGTCTGAAATATGAAGATATCTATCTGAAAGACTATAGCTATCCCAGGGAAGCACGGTTGGGAATCCGTAAATATATGGATTTTTACAACAACAAGCGCCCACATCAGAGTTTAGGCTACAAAACACCTGCTGGAGTGTATTTTGACAGGGAATAACTTCCTTCCCTGTCAGAATATTACTTGAGTATAATCAATGTATCAAGGATGCAAGCACCGCTTCGCGGCAGGTCCTTGACACATTGATTATCCCCAAGTCCATTATCATTAAGGGAAGCAAGGGATAGTATGTTCCAATATTTTACAGGAACGTACGTTTGCCACCTAACGATAAATTTATTAAAAAACTGTCTTGACAAAACGGGTCACCATAGAGTATAATCGAAGTGGCTAAGTTGAAAAATTCACAAAAATATGGTACAATACGTCTAAATCAGCGAGATAAATAGGAATTTACGGAGGATAAATGATGCAATTCACAAAGATTGATATAAATAATTGGACACGAAAAGAGTATTTCGACCACTATTTTGGCAATACGCCCTGCACATATAGTATGACGGTAAAACTCGATATTTCTAAGTTGAAAAAGGATGGAAAAAAGTTATACCCAACTCTTTTATATGGAGTTACAACGATCATCAATCGACATGAAGAGTTCAGGACCGCATTAGATGAAAACGGACAGGTAGGCGTTTTTTCAGAAATGCTGCCTTGCTACACAGTTTTTCATAAGGAAACTGAAACCTTTTCGAGTATTTGGACTGAGTTTACAGCAGACTATACTGAGTTTCTTCAGAACTATCAAAAGGATATAGACGCTTTTGGTGAACGAATGGGAATGTCCGCAAAGCCTAATCCTCCGGAAAACACTTTCCCTGTTTCTATGATACCGTGGACAAGCTTTGAAGGCTTTAACTTAAATCTAAAAAAAGGATATGACTATCTACTGCCGATATTTACGTTTGGGAAGTATTATGAGGAGGGCGGAAAATACTATATTCCCTTATCGATTCAAGTGCATCATGCCGTTTGTGACGGCTTTCATGTTTGCCGTTTTTTGGATGAATTACAAGACTTGCTGAATAAATAAAATCCCAGTTTGTCAGTATCTTAAATAGAATATATGTGACAGAAAACATCGTAGAAATACGGTGTTTTTTGTTACCCAAAACCCCACAATTTCATACATAACCACAGGTTAGTACAAATACCTTGCGTGATTTTTTGATAGGCTTAGCAAGGGTTTTTTACCCGATTTTCGCCCCCGAGAAATGACAGAAACAAGGCAGTAAGTATCTTCCCTGTGGTTTTTTATTTTCAGACGGAAAGGTGGATTGATATGCCGAGAATGAGCAAGAAACGGAAACAGGAGTGGGCGTTGTTTCTGAATGAAAGAAATCGCATTACCTACAACGAACTTTGCAGAAAGTGCAGTAATGACTGCAAGCAGAGTTTCCGCTGTATCGTAGTGCTTTGCCCGAAGTATTTATCGAAAAGGAGAACGAAGAACAATGAAGCAGACGGAAAATGAAATGAATGTAAATGTACCTCTTGAAGTTATCAAGGCAAGTGAAATCGAACCGAAAGAAGTGAAATGGTTGTGGTATCCGTATATTCCATTCGGCAAGGTTACGCTGTTGCAGGGCGATCCCGGCGATGGCAAAAGCAAGTTAATGCTTTCCATAGCCGCCCTGCTCTCAAAGGGAGAACCTCTCCCCTTTACCGAAGAAGAAACAGAGCCTATGACTGTCATTTATCAGACAACGGAAGATGATGCAGACGATACGGTAGTACCCCGTTTTAATTCTGCTGGTGGGAATGGAGAAAATCTTATCTTCATCAAGGAAGATGAAAAGTCTTTATCCTTTGGGGATAACCGCATTGCTGAAGCAATCGAAAAGTATCACGCAAAACTTTTAATTCTTGACCCGATGAGTTCCTATATCGGAGAGAACTGTTCAATGAACAATGCCAACGAAACACGAGCAGAGTTTAATCATCTGATAGCGGTTGCAAAGAATACTGGCTGTGCTATTGTGATTATCGCCCATATGAACAAGATGAGGGATACCAATCCCCTTTATCGTACCAATGGTTCAATTGATATTGCGGGTGCTGCAAGAAGTATTCTTGCAATCACACGCACACCGAACAAGGAAGCACCTGCGGAAAGATATATGGTGCAGGTGAAATCAAACCTTGCCCCGACAGGCTCGGCAATTCTTTTTGAGGTTGCGGAAAAAGGAGTGGACTTTATTTCTGAAATGGAAATGACAGCAGAAGAAGCGTTCCAGTCCCTTGCTCCCAAAATGGGCAGACCGAACGAAAAGGAAATCAAGGCGAAAGAATTTCTTTTGGAAATTCTGAAAGACGGAGAAATGCTTTCTTCGGATTGCGAAGAAAGACTTGAAGCCGCAGGGTTCAAGAAATCGACCATCAAAAAGGCAAAGAAGAAAGCAGGCGTTATCTCCCGAAAACGAGGCTTTCTGTGGTACTGGTCTTTGCCGATGGGCGATATACCGAGAGCATAAAAACAGGTTGTCTGATGAATAGACAGCCTGTTTTTTGTTTGAGGCATTAAAGGGAGGTCAAGGGAGGAAAGCCCTTGCCCACGACATCTTTGCAGACGAAGTCTGAAAGTGTCATAGTGGGTTACACACATTCAGAGAATGTTGTGTAATGGCTTCGCCCTGCCGAGAAAGGAGAACGAAAATGGCAAAAAACAACAAGGCGGATATGAGTTGTGCAAGGGTAAAACAGTATGCCGCTTCTGATGTGAGCAAGGCGGAAAGGCACAACGAACGCAAGAATGAAACCTATGAAAATATGAATGTGATTGCGGAACGAATACCTTTTAATGTGCATTTCAAAAAGCCGACTGCCCCGACCTATATGGAACAGTTAAAGCAGATGGAAACAGACGGTCAGGTGTCGCTTCGTGGGTTGAGGAAAGACGCTACCCTTTTCAATGAGATTGTGATTGATGTGAATACGATGTACTTCGAGCGTAACGGCGGTTATGAATACGCAAAGCAGTTTTATGAAGAAGCCTATCATTTTATTGAAGAAAAATTCGGTGCGGACAATGTTATATCGGCGGTAATGCACGCTGATGAAATCAATGTAGCCGCAAGCGAAGAACTGGGAAAAGAGGTTTACCACTATCATCTTCACGCTATGGTTCTGCCAGTGGTGGAGAAAGAAATCCTATGGAGTAAGCGTTGCAAAGACGAAAAACTGCGAGGAACAGTCAAGGAAGTGGTTAATCAGATTAGCCATTCAAAGAAATGGAAATCGGATATTCCGCTGACCGATGAAAAAGGAAATCCATTGCTAAGAAAGAACGGGAAACCGATGTTCCGAGCTTCGTACAGCATACTGCAAGATGAGTTGTTTCACTATATGACGGAACAAGGGTTCAAAGGCTTTCAGCGTGGCGAATACGGAAGTACGGCAGAGCATTTGACTTCCCTGCAATATCAAATCAAACAGGATAAAGAGCGATTGGAGAAGTTGCAGAAGCGTATTCAAAAGGAACAGGTTAAGTATGAGCCTGCCCGTCATATTTCCAAAACCTTAAACGAGATTGACAGTATGGGGCAGAAAACAATCACAGGTAAAATGGCAATCTCCAAAGAGGATTATTCCCAACTGACTGCCCTTGCCAAAGAGGGTATTACCAGTCGTGCGGAAATCAAAAAATTTGAGCAGAGTGCAAATTTTTACCGACAGAAGTATATGGACAGTGCAAACGCATTGGAACGAATGAAAACCAAATACAACGAACTGAAAGAAAAGTGCAGACCTTTTCTTGAAGCGTTGGAACATTTCCCCGAAGTTGCCAAACTTTTTACCGAAAAAGTGAAGCAACTTTTTTCTTTTAAGGAAGCACAGGAACGAGCCGAAAAAGAAGCAAGGGAAAAAGAAAGACAGGAGCGTATCAAGGCACGAAAGAGCAAGCGAGATATGGAAAGATAACCTTTTCCATTATACTCACGACTTAATGACTTCTTGATATGTTCCGATGAAACAGGCTGTATTTGTGGGGTGTTCCAAACGGAATGCCCCACAATCAATTTATGAAAAGGAGAAAATGATTATATGAAAGAGAATACTTTATCTTATACAACACGAATAGGCAAAACAACTTTTATTGTAAATGTGAAGCAATCGGAAAGTGCGAAGAAGCCTTTGAATACGGTGTTTCAAGAGATATGCAGACACGAGATGTTAGGAGATTTTTCAGCGGATAAATATTTGAATTTAGAAAACTTACAAAAATCATCTTGACAAACTCGTTCCCGAAGGCACCGGCTACCGGGCAAGAACGAGATTCAGCAAGTTCTTTAACCTGCCGGAGCTGATGAACCTGTTCAAAGAAGTGGCTGACATTAAGACTGCCGACCAGCTGAATCTGCCTACCCCGGAAGTGGAATACCACAACATCGTGGCGCAGCCTACCGAACATCAGCAGGAAATGGTCAAAGCTCTTTCGGAGCGTGCATCGCTGGTACACAGCGGAACTGTTGACCCGTCCCAGGATAACATGCTCAAGATTACCTCGGATGGCCGTAAGTTGGGGCTTGACCAGAGGATCGTCAACCAGATGCTGCCGGACGAACCTGGCACAAAGGTCAATCAGTGTGTGGACAACATCATGCAGATCTGGCGGGACGGCAAAGCTGACAAGCTGACCCAGCTGGTGTTCTGCGACATTTCTACACCACAGGCCAAAGCTCCTGCAAGCAAGGCGGCGAAAACGCTGGATAATCCACTGCTTCACGCATTGGAAGGCGCTGTGCCTCTGCCGGAACAGGAACCGACCTTTACGGTATATGACGATATTCGTCAGAAACTCATTGCTCAGGGGATGCCTGCCGACCAGATCGCTTTTATCCATGAAGCCAATACCGAAGTGCGGAAAAAGGAGCTGTTCTCTAAAGTCCGTACCGGTCAGGTTCGTGTCCTTTTGGGCAGCACCGCCAAGATGGGCGCAGGCACCAATGTGCAGGACCGTCTGGTGGCACTTCATGACCTGGACTGTCCGTGGAGACCGGGAGACCTTGCCCAGCGCAAGGGCCGTATCGAGCGCCAGGGTAACCAGAATCCTCTTGTCCATGTGTACCGCTATGTGACCGAAGGAACCTTTGACGCATACCTCTGGCAGACGGTGGAGAATAAGCAAAAATTCATTAGTCAGATCATGACTTCTAAATCGCCGGTACGCTCCTGCGATGATGTGGATGAAACCGCCCTCAGTTTTGCAGAGATCAAGGCTCTGTGTGCCGGAGATCCCCGCATCAAGGAGCGCATGGATTTGGATGTGGAGGTATCCCGCCTGAAGCTGATGAAAGCCGACCACCAGAGCAAGCAATATCGTCTGGAGGACCAGCTGCTCAAATACTTCCCGGAGGAGATTGAAAAGCACAAGGGCTTTATCAAGGGCTTTGAATCCGATCTGGAGGTTTTGGCAGCGCACCCGCACCCGGAGGACGGTTTTGCTGGTATGGAAATCCGTGGCGATCTGCTGACCGATAAGGAGAACGCCGGCGCAGCCCTTTTGGATGCCTGCAAGGAGGTTAAAACCTCCGATCCGGTGCAGATCGGCAACTACCGGGGGTATGCCATGTCCGTGGAATTTTCCGCTTGGAAACAGGAGTATACGCTCCTGCTGAAAGGACAGATGACCCACCGGGCAACCCTTGGTACAGACCCTCGCGGAAATCTTACCCGTATCGACAATGCCCTTGCTCAGATGCCCCAGCGTCTGGAGTCGGCAAAGGCACAGCTGGATAACCTCTGTCAGCAGCAAGCTGCGGCAAAGGAGGAAGTCGGAAAGCCATTCCTTTATGAAGAAGAACTGAGATGCAAAAACGCCCGTCTGGTGGAGCTGGATACCCTGCTCAACATCGACGGAAAGGGACAGGCACACACCGAGTCTGTTGTTGCCAAAAGTACACGGCCTTCGGTGCTGGATAACCTAAAACGCCCGGTGCAACCCCGCAGTACAGACAAGAAACCAAAACAGCATGAGGAGGTGCGATAACATGAATACTAACGATCTGAATACAGCCCTTTATGAAAAGATGGCTGCCGAACAGGACAAGTTCCGGGACTGGCTGAAAAGACAGCCCCCGGAAGAAATCCTGCACCACACCTATGAGTACACGGTTCGTGAGGACATTGTGATGGCGATGGAGGAACTGGAGCTGACTGATGCCCAGGCTCAGGCACTTTTGGAATCTCCCTCTCCGCTGGCGGATGTGTACCGCTATTTTGAAAAGTTGGAGACCGGTTATATGGATGTGATCCGGGACAGCATTGAGAACCGTGCCGATGATGTGTGCAGAGCCAAAGAGGAACTGCGAACAACACCGGTCTATCCCCATTCTGCCGCCTATGCGAGAGAACATGGGGAGTTGGAGCAGTACCGGGCTTCCAACAATGCAAATCTCCAATGCAAGGAGTCCATTGAAGCGGCGGTGCGGGAACACTTCGACGGAATGTATCTCAGTCACGATGCGGCAAAGGGTGTGATCGAGATCTATGGCATGGAGCGTGTGGCTATGGTTCTGGCTAACACCGTCCAGCTTCAGGACTGGGATGGGCGCTACTCCCGACGCAACAAAGAATGGGCTAAGACCATTCCCAACGATAATCCCGAAACTGTCCGTTGTGGTTATGCCTTAAACAGCCACCCTGCTGTGCTGGATGGCTTTATTGATCTGGTGCGTGTAGAACAGCAGCGCAGCCGTACTCAGGGAGAAAAACTGCAACCGTCCCGCCCCTCAGTACGGGATAAGCTCAAACAGGAGCTGCCTGCCCATAAGCCTGCCGCCCCGAAGAAACGGGAGCCGGAGCGATAACTATGGCAAAGCGTAAGCGGGATATGCAATTAAACTTTAGAGTTTCAGCGGAGGAGCTTGCTGTGATTGAGCAAAAAATGTCTCAGTTTGGAACCTCCAACCGTGAAGCCTATCTAAGAAAAATGGCGCTGGATGGGTATGTAGTCAAGCTGGAGCTGCCGGAGTTGAAGGAGCTTGTTTCCCTGATGCGCCGAAGCAGCAACAACTTAAACCAGCTGACCCGTAAAGTGCATGAGACTGGACGGGTTTATGATGCTGACTTGGAGGATATATCCCAGCGGCAGGAACAGTTATGGGAGGGCGTAGAGGAAATTCTTACCCAGCTTTCCAAACTTTTATAACAGGGATAGATACTCCATTTGCGGAGGGAGGAACGGCATTACTTCGCTGCTCCTCTCTCCGCTTTTTCTTTTTATCGGTATCCTTGTCTTTTGCCTGCCCATGCCGGATAATATGATTAGAAAAGATACCAAGAACGCTGCAAGGAGGAAATAACATGAAGATTTTGAAAGGGCTTTTGATGATTATAACTGCACCGGTCACTTTGGTGCTGACGCTTTTTGTCTGGCTCTGCACGGGGCTGATCTACATATCCGGTCTGGTGCTTGGTCTGCTCAGCACTGTAATTGCTCTGCTTGGCGTGGCTGTGCTTATTACCTATTCCCCGCAGAATGGTGTGATTTTGCTGGTTATGGCATTTTTGATTAGCCCGATGGGGCTGCCACTGGCTGCAATCTGGCTACTGGGCAAGGTGCAGAGTTTGAAATTTGCAATTCAGGAGTTGGTTTATGGATAAAAATACGCAAAACCATAAAAATGCCAGACACCGTCTGTTAAATTTGGGAAAAGGAATTTTATATCCACGACTTTACTTTTGAACTAATATTGAATATAATATTAGTACGAAAGGAAGTGACATGATGGGACAATTTGAACAGCTGGATCAGATGCTAACAGCACAAGAAGGAATGCTGCGAACATCGCAGGTCGTATCTTCGGGAATTTCAAAGCCGGTATTTTATGATTATGTGCGTTCACGAGATTTGGATAGAGTCGCACATGGGATTTATCTGTCCAAAGATTCCTGGGTGGATGCCATGTATCTGCTTCATTTGCGATTTGAACAAGCAGTATTTTCACATGAAACAGCTTTATTTTTTCACGATCTGACAGACCGTGAACCAATAGAATATACAGTTACGGTCAAAACTGGATGCAATCCAAGCAAAATGAAAGCAGAAGGCATTCAAGTTTTTACGATTAAAGCAGACTTACATGATGTAGGACTTACAACAGCGAAAACTCCGTTCGGGCATACTGTGCCGGTTTATGATATGGAGCGAACGATCTGTGATTTGCTCAGAAGCCGTAGCAGAATTGAAATTCAGACCTTTCAGGGAGCACTGAAAGCGTATGCCCGTAGAAAAGATAAGAACCTGCGAGCTTTAATGCAATATGCTGGGATGTTCAAGGTGGAAAAAATTTTACGACAGTATTTGGAGGTACTTTTATGATAAAAACAGCAAGGCAGCTTAAAGATTTAATACGAAACCTTTCCAGAGAAAAATCCGCAGATGCTCAGATTTTAATGAGGAACTACATGATGGAGCGTTTTTTGGAGCGTATTTCTCTTTCTGAGTATCGTGATAAGTTTATCTTGAAGGGTGGTATGTTGGTAGCGGCTATGGTTGGATTGGATGCCCGCTCTACGATGGATTTGGATGCAACCATAAAAGGAGCTAATGTTAATGTGGAGGATATTGAGAATCTAATTTCATCAATCGTAACTGTTCCGATTGATGATGGTGTTAAATTTCAGCTGAAAAGTATTTCGGAGATTATGGATGAAGCAGAGTATCCGGGGATTCGTGTCAGCATGAGTACAACATTCGATGGTGTAGTGACCCCTTTGAAAATTGATATTTCTACGGGAGATGCAATCACTCCAAGAGAGGTTCGGTATTCATTCAAACTTATGCTGGAAGATCGCTCCATTGATATTTGGGCTTATAATTTAGAAACTGTGCTGGCAGAAAAACTGGAAACCATTATTACCAGAACCACAACCAATACCCGCATGAGAGATTTCTACGATATTTACATTTTAGAACAGCTGCATGGAACCACGCTGAACCCGAAAATTTTACATGATGCGCTTCTGGCAACTGCTCATAAACGGGGATCGGAGAAGTATCTTAACCAGGCTGAAGAAGTTTTTGACGAAGTGGAAAATGATTCGGTTATGCAAAAACTTTGGGAGGCATACCGTAAAAAGTTTTCTTATGCTTCTGATTTGGAATGGGATGTGATTATGAAAGCAATTCGCAGGTTATATGTTCTTTGCGAGAAGGGCATCAGCTTATGAAAAAGCATGGACACTATTGTAAAGTTTGTGGTGAATACAAAGCCAACGAAAAATTTTCAGGCAAAGGTCATGCATCCCACATTTGTAAATCCTGTGCTTCGCTACCAGCAGAAACGCAGGCTGAACTGATGACACTGAATCGTCTTTTGAATCTTCCATGGAGGCTATCGAAAGAGCAGTTGTCCTGGCTGAAAAATCGACTAAAGGATAGGCGGCCTGATGTCCGTGCATTGGCGCAAGAGCAATATGAAATGAGATTTCCACCAAGACACTTAGAAGATGATGAGTTCAATTTTTTCGATGAAGAAAGTTTTATAGAATAGTGAAAGCGGTCTGCTATGGCAGGCCGTTTTCTTTTCGGGAAGGAGGTCTGACCTATGGCAACCACGAGAATCATGCCGCTTCATGTCGGCAAGGGCCGCACAGAAAGTCGGGCGATCAGTGACATCATCGACTATGTGGCCAACCCAAAGAAAACAGATGACGGCAGACTCATTACCGGCTATGCGTGTGACAGCCGGACTGTGGATGCGGAGTTCCTTCTGGCAAAGCGGCAGTACATTGCCGCTACCGGACGAGTGCGCGGCGCGGATGATGTGATCGCCTATCATGTGCGCCAGTCGTTCCGCCCCGGTGAGATCACTCCGGAAGAAGCGAACCGGCTGGGTGTGGAATTTGCCAAGCGTTTTACCAAGGGCAATCATGCCTTTGTGGTCTGCACTCATATAGACAAATCGCACATTCATAATCACATTATCTGGTCATCGGTCAGCTTAGAATATGACCGGAAATTCCGAAACTTTTGGGGCAGCACCAAGGCAGTCCGACAGTTAAGTGACACCATCTGCATCGAAAACGGACTGTCCATTGTGGAGAATCCGAAACCTCACGGAAAGAGCTATAACAAATGGCTGGGCGATCAGGCAAAGCCCTCTCACCGAGAGCTGCTGCGTGTAGCGATTGACAACGCATTATCACAAAGTCCTGCTAATTTTGAGGAGCTGCTGAGGCTGCTGCAAGAGTCCGGCTGTGAGGTATCAAAGCGCGGGAAATCGTATCGCCTGAAGCTCCCCGGTTGGGAGAAAGCCGCCCGAATGGACAGCCTGGGCGAAGGATATGGATTAGATGATTTGCAGGCGGTTCTCTCCGGGAAGAAAGCGCATACCCCACGAAAGAAAATAGTTACACAGGCAGAGACGCAGAAGGTCAATCTGCTGGTGGACATTCAGGCAAAATTGCAGGCAGGAAAAGGTGCTGGCTATGCTCGATGGGCTAAGGTTTTCAATCTGAAACAAATGGCACAGACCATGAATTACCTGTCAGAGAATAACCTGTTGGAGTATGCGATTTTAGAAGAAAAGGCTGCGGCTGCCACGGCACATCACAATGAGCTTTCGGCGCAGATCAAAGCGGCTGAAAAGCGCATGGCAGAGATTGCTGTTCTGCGTACTCACATTGTAAATTATGCCAAGACCCGTGAGGTCTATGTGGCATACCGCAAGGCCGGCTACTCTAAGAAATTCCGGGAAGAACATGAGGAAGAAATTCTGCTCCACCAGGCTGCCAAGAATGCCTTTGATGAAATGGGAGTCAAGAAGCTGCCTAAGGTCAAAGAGTTGCAGACGGAGTATGCGAAATTGCTGGAAGAAAAGAAAAAGACCTATGCCGAGTACCGGCGTTCTCGTGAGGAAATGCGGGAGCTTTTAACTGCAAAGGCCAATGTGGATCGGGTGCTGAAAATGGAGGTAGAACAGGATGTTGAAAAAGAAAAAGACCACGGCCAGCGATAAGCTGGTCCTGGTCAAAAGCGTTCGCAGAACGCGCAGCCACAGAATGAAATTCTGTGTTCAAAGGGGCTTGGGGGCACTGCCCTCAACAAGCAGTTTGTGGCGAAATGGATAGCCACAAGCATTGCTTGCCACAATATGCTGCGCATAAAATGAAAAACTAACGACGGGACGCTTACTGCCTCCTATCGTTAGTTTTCTGTGTTTAAGCGACTTATAAAACCAATCAGCATAATCAAATCGTCATCTGACATCTTTCTCATTCCGTCCAAAGCCTTCTTGATAAGCTGAGGGTTATTTTCCTGTGCATCAAAAAATTGAAGCGGTGTGATTTCAAAATACTCACAGATGTTGAGGAACTGCTTCATAGACGGCATAGAACGCCCAGAGGAAATCGCCTGAATATAGCTTCTGTTCTGCCCTAACTCCATGCTCATCTGATATTCTGAAACACCTTTTTTCAATCGCAATTCTGTGATCCGATTGCGGATAAATTCTTCGTCCATACGCTCACCTCTCTGCTCTTTTAGCATAGCAGAAAGCAATTCTTGATACTTCGTATGTATTGTGTTATAATTTTATAATACAACCTTTATACGCATTATTATTTGCGTTATTTTTGCTTTATATGCGTAATCAAGGCAGTTATCAAGGGTGATTTATATGAATCAGTATGCCTGCGCCATTACCGGCCACCGACCAACAAGATTTTGCTTTGGATATAATGAGGAAGATCCCCTATGCCAAAAATTAAAAGAATGTCTCCTGGAGCAGTTTCGGATACTTCATGACGAGAAATTTGTCCGTACTTTTTTTGTCGGCGGTGCTCTTGGTGTGGATATGTGGGCTGGAGAACAGCTGCTGACATTGAGGGCACAAACGGGATACGAAGATATTAAAATTGTCGTTGTAGTTCCCTTCATCGGTTATGACTCTAAATGGCCGGATCAGAGTAGACATAGATTGAAAAAGCTGATCCAAAACGCAAACGATTCCATTGTTATTTCACATTCTGCGGATGTTTCCAGTTATAAAAAAAGGAATTACTATATGGTCGATCATGCAGAGTACCTTATCGGTGTGTTTGATAATCAGAAAAAGCTGCGCTCAGGTACATCACAGACAGTCAACTATGCCTTGCATCAGGGAAAAGTAATCACTCTGATCCATCCAGACACTATGGAGATAACAGCCCCTGCGCCTTAACAAATTCACAAAAATTTTTCATTAGCATTTCCAACAAAATATTTTCATTGAAGGGGTGCTGTGATATAATAAGATATAAAACTACGCTCAGAACAAATGGTGCCGCTATGAACAAATATATTGGACAGCAATTTGCTGCTTTAAGATACGAAAAAAATATTTTGGTTGTTGAAGAAACTACATCTGCTGGTGGATGCGGCTCCTTCAACGCGGCTTCTTCATGTCCTGCGTCAGCCTGTCTTTATGACAGTGCGGCGTGGGGCTTTTTTATTGTTTGAAAAGAGTATGAAAAGAGAAATACCAGCAGGTATTTGCGTGAGGAGGAAGTAGAATGAACAGTGAACAGATCACAGCATTTTTGCAAGAGCATTGGTACATTGCCTCGGTGCTCATCGGGGCCGTGATTTTAATTGGGGCGATCCGCAACTGGAACTGGCTCTGCGACCCCACTGGTACGCGGGATGCCCACCGCCACAGCAGAGGATACCGGCGGGTGGTGTTCTTCCTGCTGGGCGTCCTTTTGATCGTGGTGAGCATCTGGGGATTTGTGCTGAAATTGAAATAAGAGGTATATCTATGAAACTGAATTGTAAACGCATTGATTTTACATATACACCCGGTGAGGAAATCTTCAACTTTCCCGAGGAATCGGGACTACCCTTTATCTTCGATGTAGAGGAAGAACTGACCGGCGATCCTGCTGTCATGGATGCGGTGGGAGAAATGCTGGATGAGGCGGAGAAATTGGCGGAGAAGGCCAAAGCCGCCATCAAAGCGGCGCTGGCAGACGAGGACAGCCGCTACCATAGCGTTGTGACATTTTTCATGGAGTTCCATCGGGACGATGTAGGCCCGGATATTGTGGCGGAACTTTTTCCGGGAACCGACCCAGCCAAACTGTCCTTTGCTGAGATGGTTGACTTTTTGAAGCTCAAGCGGTTCGGCAGTCTGGTGGATAGCGAGATGAACCAGCAAGTTTTCATTCTGGATCTGTCCTTTAACCCGGAGATTACCGACGAACTGATGGTAATCTACTTTGATTTGAACAAGGAGATTTTCTGTATCACACATGAGAGCTGAGCGTGACTGACATACACGAGGAAAGGAGCAATCCCTATGAAAGCATTTGACCCCAATTACAAGCTGCTGGACGAGATGTATCAGGACGATTACTATCCTGCTTTTCTGGTGGACAAGGTAAAGGACGAGCTTCAGAAGGTCATCGCCCTGCTGGAGAGTGGCGAAACCGACACCGAAGTGGTGCAGGAAACGCTGGACGAGGCGGTCTGCGGCATCAATGATCTCCAGGAGGAGTTTGACGAGAACGACAGCGAGATCGAAACGGTGGCGCGGGAATGTATTGCGGCAACCGTGGCCTACATTCTGGAGTGGTTTGGCATCCCCATTGACACCGAGGAGGCCATCCGGGAACGGGACTGGTGAACCCTATGGCAGAAAAAGAACTGGCCCTTTGTGATGAGTGCGGAAGCCTGTTTTTCAAAGGCTCCTCACAGATGATGGGGCTGTGCCAGAATGTGCCCATGTTCTCTATGGCTACCCGAATTGTGACCATCATTTTCAGGATGGCCGGTGTGTGAACTGCTATTGGGACGGCTCAAAGAGTGTGTACATCAAGAAGCAGAATCAACAGGAGGAAACTGATATGCCTACAACTGAATGGCTGAACAAATACGAAGCAATCAAGGATAAATTGACCTGTAAAGATGACTTGGAGGCCCATTTCACAGAGAAAGTGATTGGGAACATGGCGGTGGATGTGCTGGACATCGGCACCGTCCATTTCCCCACCGGGCAGATTTTCGCCTGTGATCCGCTGGTGGAACTGGAGGACACTCTGCCGTTCCTTCAAACGATCCCCGCCGGAACTTATCCCGTAAAAATCTGCGTGGTGCCCAGCGAACAATACGGCGACCGCTACGCCTGCGTCAAGGTAGAGGTCAACCAGGAAAAACCTGTCCGCTATGAGCTGGGCATGGTGGGCAACGAGGATCTGGACGAGGAACTGGGCGAGGACGAGTATTTTGGCTTTGGCGTAGACGCCGGGATGGGCTGCGTTGCGGACATCCAGACCCAGGCGGCCTTCAAGGCATACTGGGCCAAGCGGCTGGAGGAGGACCCTGACATTGACCCCTATAACAACCTGTTCTGCGACTTGCTGGAGGAAAACGCCAAAGCTCACCCCAAATATCAGGGGGACTGCGGCGACTGGCTCAACTGGACAGTGCCGGACACGGACTGCAACCTGCCCATCTTTGCCTCTGGCTGGGGTGACGGCTACTATCCCGTCTACTTTGGGTATGACGCAAAGGGCGAAGTCTGCGCCGTGTATGTGCGGTTCATCGACATTGAAGCCAGTTATCAAGAACAGGATTAAAAATGTGACAGAACAAAGGAGAACACTATGAAAGACCTTTGCCAATACGGAAACCGACCGGAGGACGAATGGGAAATCTTGCCCTGGATACCTGACCCGCGCCCGCCCTTCAAAATTTGGGTGAAGCTGGAGCAGATCGCGCCATTCTTTCTCATTCCCCACCACCCCTATGCAATCTCCCTTCTGCTGAAAATCAGCGATGGGTTTCGGGCAGAAGAATTCTGCCGGCTGGGACTGACCGGCAGCAGCGGAGACTGGGAACGGCTGGTCCGGGGCGTGATCCGGGAGTTTGAGGAAAATAACAGCGGCGTGGATCTGTTTCACTTCGACTCCGACGAAGATGTGTTCTGCGTGTACTCCCAATACATCGACGATTTGATGCTACTGTCCAAAATGATCCGGGCGGCCTGTGACAATGAAAAAACGATGGGGACTTATCTGGGTATAGGTGAGGTGGAAGATGAGAAATAAGGAGCAGGAGATGGCATGGCGAAAAGTAATAGAAGCCTGCATGGAGGATGTGAAACACCACTTCGATGACATCCAGCAGGCCATTGAGTTTGGCTGCTACATCCAGCCGGACAACTACTTTGTGTCCTACATCTTTGCCACGGACTCGCAATTAGAGACGGCGCGGCAGAGCGGCCTGACGGAACAGATCAATTCCTATCACAGAGAGCAGCTGATAAAGAGTCATTACCCCATTGAGGGAATCAAGGACTGCACCTTTGCCTCACAGGAGGAATGTGACCGGGAATTTGGCGGGAATTGGTATTACTATTTCAAATGATACGATGAAGGGATCGAGATGATCGAGTACATCAAGCTCTTTTGGGCGGGCGCACCAGAGGGTGAACCATCGGTCATCCTCTATGAAGTGGATACCGAAAATGAGCGGCTGGCCCTCCGCTCCATTGACATCTTTGCGGATGGCCGCACCCGCAACATCCCTGACCTTTACGACGGTGTCATCGAGATCACGCCGATCCCCACCGTGGAGGAATTGAACGCCCATGTCTGGGGCGAGGAATTCCACGCCTGCATCATAGAGCAGGCGGAATTTGAGGCCATCTGGGAAACTCACACCTATGATGGAGCGTTAAAGTAGCCAGGAGGAGACACTATGAACAAACCTATAAAAGCCAAAAATCTGCCGTTGTTCTCCATCATTGACCTGAACCAGCTGCGCCGGGAAAACCATCTGGAGGGCACAGAAGTGACAGACTTTTTCACGGAAAGGGATGGAAAAGTCTATCTTCTCATGGAACAGCCGTCCGAAACACAGGGTAAGGACTGGCTCAGCACTCCTTCCACCTATACCGCAGTGGAAATCCAGCTGGATTGGGCGGAACAGCGGGTGCTGGAAACGACGCTGTTTCCTCTTGGCCTCTTGAAGTTCCAGTTCCATTATTTGCGGCCCGCAGGTGACCACTTCCTCCTGCTGGGGGCAAGATGCGCCTATCGGGAAAACGGCCCCGACCAGAACGCCTGGATCGTCAGCCGGGACGGAGCTGTGCTGTCCCGTTTCTGCCTGGGGGATGGCATTCAAGACTGTGTGGTAAAAAAAGATGGCACCATCATTACCAGCTACTTTGACGAAGGTGTATTTGGTAATTACGGTTGGGATGAACCTCTGGGTGCTTGCGGTCTGATTGCATGGACATCGGAGGGAACTCCTCTCTGGAAGAATGAGAACTATTCCATCTATGACTGCTACGCCATCAGCCTGGACGAAGAAGAAAACCTGTGGTTTTATTATTACGATGAATTCCGGCTGGTGCGGACGAACTTCAAAGAGGACTTTGTATTTGAACTGCCAATCGAAGGAAGCGGAGCTTTTTCTGTTGCCCCGTCCGGCAATACCTTCCTGTTTCAAGGCGGATACCAGCAACGGGATAAATTCTACTTCCTTACCGCTCATGGTGATCACCTTGGGAAAAAACAGGAGGCTATTCCCACCTGTGACGGAAACAAGGTCGCTGTGGAGCAGTGCAGCCTGCTTCGCAGCCGGATGTTGTTCCTTGGAAAAGATGGTGTGCTCTATGGAGGTATTTGGGGGAGCGATGGCCAATGAAACAGTCTGATATTTATACCGAGGCTCTGACCTGTCTGCGCTCCATCCTTCTGGCAGACCATCCAGAGTTCCAAAACTGGATCGACTGGTTGGAGCGGGACATTCAGGACTGGAACCAGCGGCGGGAGGTTGCCCACCATCTTCGGGCATACGGAGGTATGGGCTCGTTCAACGACCTGCCCAGTATGCGTGGAAATCACGACTATATTTTCGACTTTCTCAAGTCCGTGTGCTATGCCTTCGGCCATCTTTATGGCAAACGGGAAGGCATTTCTCCGGAGGCATTGATGGAGGAGTGCCTGCACGATGTAGAGCAGGCAGCCTATCACCCCCATAAGGCACTGAACCAAGCCATTGCCCAGCACTTGATGCAGGGCGATTTACAGGAAAACCTGGATAGGCTGTAGGAGGACTTGTTATGAACAAAAGACTATTCCGCACCCAATTCAATCAAATGGAAAACATCGAGAAGCAGGTGCTGATGGAGAGCCTGGCTGCCCGTTATGATATGACCTTTCTCGGTCTACATACTTTTGACCGCTGGGGCCAGAGCTGCACCACCGGCATCTTCAAGAAAGATGGTCGGGAGTTCGTCTTTGTCCCCGGCGATACCGTCACCCTGGGCTGGGAGCAGTTTGCCGTGGGACTGAATCAGGAGAGCTGGGAGGAATTGGAGTATCTGTTCCGGGAATGGGAAATGGAGCGGGACCCGGAGGAGATGATTCGGGAAAGCATGGCTCCTGTTCGGCAGGTGGCCATTGGACCCATGCTGGTGGGCCGGGAGCTGGAGGAAATTAACTGGGAGCCAGTCAAACTGGAGGACCCACGACTGCGCTCGGAATGGTTGGAAGATTTTCGCCAATTCGCTTTGACCGACAGGGACAGTCTTACTCTGGCAGGTCGTGCCCGTTTCGAACGGGATAGTGACAGCTGGCAGGTCAGCCTCTATCACGAGGTGGACTATCTGGACTTTCAAAACCGGCTGCAAAAACAGGGCTTCTCCCTGCCCACGGCGGACGAGTGGGCCTACTTGTGTGGCGGCGAGTGCCGGACCCTGTTCCCATGGGGAGATGGGTTAGACTACTCCATGCGTCTGCGCTGGTTTGAGGATATGGATGAGGATGAGAACCGGCCTTATGACATGGAGGAACCCAACTTCTTCGGCCTGTCTATCGCCTACGATCCCTATATGCGGGAAGTGGTGCAGGCTGATAGACTTACCACCTGCGGCGGTGACGGCGGGTGCAATATCTGCGGCGGGCTGGGCCCATTTCTCGGTTTCCTACCCTGTTCGCCCCACTGTAAGCCGGAAGTGCAGGAGGACAAGGAACTAAACGGAGATTATGACTTCTACCGGCCCATTATCCGGGTGGAGAACCATGATTGACAATAGAAGCTTGATACGAAATAAAGAAAGAGAGGTGCCGACATGGGAGCATGGGGTATAAAAGCATTAGAGCGTGACGAAGGGCTGGATGTACTGGACATCCTCAAAAATGAATATGTACCGGAGCATCCGGTAATGGATCTGGGCGAGATGATTGAACTGATGAAAGAGGAAGTCATGCTGGGATCTGACTTCTCACAAATCGACTTTCTCTTTGACAATACTGCGATGGCTCTGGCGGAGCTGTATTTTCAATGGAAGGATAACGGCAAGCTGGACTACGATCATGAAGAAGCTATATGGGATAAAGTCACCGGTTTCACAGCATCCAAAGAAGCACTTGCTTTCCTGCTGCGGCAGCTCACCGACATCAAAAACGAGGTGCCGGACGAGGACGGCATCCGTGAGATTATGGATCTTTGGAAGAACGAGGATAGCGGTGAGATCGCTCCTGCGTGGTTGGAACACTTGAATCAGCTCATTGATCGACTGGATTCAGAACAGGAGGCACGACAAATGTATATCAAAAAATACTGGGGCAACTTTATTGGCGGTTCCGATGACAGTCTGAACCTTGTGGCATTTTTAGAGGATCAGAAAAAGGAGGAGATCCCCCTCAGCGAGATTTTCGCCAAGATCGGTCTGGACAAGCAGAACTGGGACTTTCGCCAAACCGTGGAGTACCTGGAGTTTACACATTCCGATGGCGTGGAAATGGACTTCCACTTCGCCATTGATGTGGTCACCGACCTGGCCGCCATCCTGCTGGAGTGCAGCGTCAGTGGCAGTGTAAACCTTCAGGATCTGGACGAGTACAACACCCCCATCCGCCGTATCCGCATCACTGCTACGCCGGAGGAGCACGAGGCCATGGACAAGGCCCTGGCGGACTTTGCCCAATCCCCCCTGACCTATGACCTCCATGAAATGATGGACGACGAGGAGATTCAGGAGATGGCACATCATGTGGAGGCGCTGCGGAAGGAACTGTACGAGGCCGCTGGCCGCAACCGGGACTACCATGTGAAAGCGGAGGATGTGAAATCTCTGCTCCCTGACTGGAAGGGTGCCGATGGCTGCATCGCCACCAACCGCATCACAGTAGAGGGCCGCAAGGTGGGTTACTGCTATCGTGAGATTCCAGACGGTAACTGGGACAGCGGCTGGCGCTTCACTGCCGGTGACGAGAGCGATGAGTACATGGACGACCCCAACAATGCCGGGATTTACAAGCTGAACACAATTTGCAACGACGATCCCGACATCATTTCTCTGCTGAACACCCCCGCCCCCTGCGCCTTTGAGCGGGATGAGAACGGTGTGTTCCAGCAGATCAAAGACTGGAAACCGGATGAGGACGAGGAGGACCCTGATATGGACATTTTGAAGCAGTGCCAGAAGTGGCATGAGGAGAGCAAACAACATAAAATTATTGATGCGCTGGAGGCCATCCCCGCCGAGGAGCGTACCCCTGAGATGGACAGTGAGTTAGCCCGTGCCTATAACAATCTGGCAGACCCACATAAGCCAACTTGCAAAGAAATGCTCAAAAAGGCCCTCGCTCTGCTAAAGCCCCATGAGGAATACTTCGAGGACGATTATTACTGGAACTTCCGCATGGGTTACTCCTACTTTTATCTGGATCAGGAGGGCCGGGCTCTGCGATATTTTGAAAAGGCATTGGAAGTCCGCCCTGGTGACGATGACACCAAAGAGTTTATCGACCGGTGCAAGCAGGGTATTTCTCTGCCGCAGTTCTGGGAGTGCTTCCGAGAGCGGACAGAGAACTGGTGGGAAACCTTTGCCGAGATGGAAGCAGAATTGCGCCAGATGATGGATGAGGACAAAGATCATACCCGCGGCGCAGAACTCGTGGCCCAAATGGAGGACACCCTGAATCTGGTTTTTGATGAAATTTCCTTCGAGCTGGGCTTCAATGGCGAAAAGCATGAGCTGATCCTCACCCCGGAGGGTAATAAGGTCAAGCTGTTTGAGCTGGTCTACTTCCAGAAACACGCCCCAAAGGAGGTGCTGGAGCACTGGAACATCCTTGTGGGCCGTCAGCCCTCCCAGAATATCGGCCTGCGTACCGACGACAGCTGGGACATCTCCGGTGAGGATGTGCAGATCTGGCTGGAGGAACAGGGCGAAAACAGTTTCAACATCTCCGCCTACTGTGAAAAGCTGCTGCCTATGCTCCGGGAGGCGGAAGGCCGAGTCTGGTGGATGCTCACCACCCTCACCGATCAGATACTGGGCGAGATCCCCCACATGAGATACATAGACAGTTTTGATGTGCTGGAGGAACCCAAGGCAGAGCCGTCCTTCCTCCTGTCCCAGCTGCCCGACAAACTGCGGGAGCAGGGCCTGGAGCTCTCCACCGATCCGGAGGCCTATCTGGAGAGCTATCTTGGCTACGAAATGAAACCCAATGAAGACCCCAACGCCGATTGGCGGCTGGATGTAATGGCCGGTTCCACCTGCTGTGTGCCGCTCATCAACGGCTATCTGAATGCCGACAACGACTTTATGGACGATCTCCATGCCGACGGAGCGGTAGCGGGCTTTTTCTGCTATCCCCTGGATACCTTGCGGGAGGAGGAAGGATCGGAAAAGATTTTCGACTTCCGGGACAAGCTGGAGGAATTGTTCACCACCGTGGACGGATCGGAGATGCTCGCCCTCATCGGCGGGGCCACCGGCCTCTACTGTGGCTATGTGGACTTCATCGCCTGGGACATCCGAGAGGCGCTGAACATGGCGAAAGAGTTCTTTGAAGGCACGGATATCCCATGGGCCATCTTCCACACCTTCCGCCGTGAAGCCGGTTCTGTACCTCTAAAGCAACAAGATGATGGGACAGAAACTGAAAATCAGGATGACGAGTTGGATGAAACGCTTACGGGCATGGACTATATTCCTTATACCCAACAGGACGCCGAAGCATTCTTCGCTCAGCTGGAGCAGTGGAACGACGAGGACGAGTACACCCGCTGCATCCAGGCACTCAATGCCATCCCAGAGGACTGGAGGAACTATCGCACCGCCTACGCCCTGGCACGGGCGCTGGAGAACTACGCCATCATCGGGGACCATGATGAGGGTACTTTGAAATTCAAGAGAGACAAAGCCCTCCAGAGGGCCATTGAGGTGCTGGAGTCCGTCCGGGAGGAAGGTCAGGACAAGGCGGAGTGGAATATGCGGATGGCCTACGGCTATCAGTATCTCTATGGTCAGGAGGAAAAGGCCATTCCCTACGCCCAGCGGTGGGCAGAGCTGGACCCGGAGGATGAAAATGCCCCGGCGGTAATTCGGGAGTGTAAGGCGGAGATCCGGAAACGCCAGCGCAGCCGGAAGAAGAAGGCCAAATTCGTGCCCGGTGATACCCCATTTGAGGGTTTCGACCTCACCAACTTCTGGGATGATAATTGGTATGCACTGAAAGAATATGTCAGTGATCCGCCTTCCGATGAGCTGATTGCCAGCGTGGAGGAGGAACTGGGCTACAAGCTGCCCGCCGCCTACATCTGGCTGATGAAGCAGCACAACGGCGGCATTCCGGTGAACACCTGCTATCCCTGCGATGAGCCTACCTGTTGGTCAGATGATCATGTGGCCATCACCGGCATTTTCGGAATCGGACGGGAAAAGAGCTGCTCCCTCTGTGGAGAAATAGTAGCCTCTGCCATATTACACTCTTTTGCCAGCGATGATATGGAAAGAAACTGTGCCTCCTCCGCGTGTCTGGTGAGGTAGTCAGCAATAATCGTGCCGGACTTTGTCAGGGTGCCCTGTTTTTCCCGTAACAAATCCCAGAAGTTCTTGTTTACCATAGTAAATACCCTTTTTGAAATACTTTCTCTTTTTATTTTGAAAAATTCCTTCTATTTATATAGAAAGAATAAATCAAAATGACAGTGTTTGCAAGCAGAATCTATATTTGCGAAAATATTTTTCACGCCAATAAAATCCAGGAAAGCACATGACTTTGCAAATCCTTTTCCCCGATTTCAACTACTTGTTTGGTATCGAACATTTTTTCTTCATTACTTTGTGCAACTCTAACAAATTTTTATTTAAAAACATATACACTACTGCCATAGACAAGATGAAAAATATTTTCTAAAATGAAATTACTCTAACAAATACTTGATAAAAAGGAGAGAGAATATGAAAAAGAAAGTAATTGCAGCTTTACTGACAAGTGCAATGGCTGTCAGCTTACTGGCAGGCTGTGGCACAACTGTAGAAAGCACCGGAAGCAGCCAGTCTACTTCCACCACTGAAACTAAAGAAACCGCAGCTCCCGCTGAGACCGAGACTGCTGCTGTTGAGACTGAAGTTGCTGAGGAAGACAACACCGATCTTTCCGCTAACATTACCTTATGGACTTATCCTATTGGTAAATGGGGCGATTCCGCAACTGTTGATTCCCTGATCACCAGTTTCAATGCAAAATATCCCAACATCAACGTAACCGTTGAGTATCTGGACTACACCAACGGTGATGACCAGGTCAACACCGCAATCGAAGGTGGGCAGGCTCCCGACCTTGTAATGGAAGGACCTGAGCGTCTGGTTGCTAACTGGGGTGCTAAGGGACTGATGGTTGACTTATCCGACATTATGGATGACGAAGACCAGTCCGAGATTTACGGCTCCGTATTAGCTGCCTGCATGACAAAAGAGGGTGCGGTTTATGAGTATCCTCTGTGTATGACCGCTCACTGTATGGCAATCAACAAAACTGTATTTGAGGCTGCCGGCGCAATGCAGTATGTTGATGAAGATTCCCATACATGGACAACCGAAGATTTCTTTAAGGCAATCGATGCTGTTTACGCTCATACCGGTTCTACTGTAGGTGCTGTTTACTGTAGTGGACAGGGTGGTGACCAGGGTACAAGAGCTCTGATTAACAACCTGTACGGCGGTACCTTTACCGATGATTTACACACCAAATATACCGCTGATTCCGCAGAGAACGTAAAAGCAATCCAGGCACTGGCTGATACCGATGGAAAAATCGCTTTCGATGCCTCCATCGCCGGTGGTGATGAAATCAACCTGTTCCGTCAGGGCGTTTTAAATGTAGCTTTCTGCTGGAACATTGCACAGCAGTTAAACTCCGATAACAACGATGCCGGTCTGACCAACAACGGCGACGAAATCGTATTCATGGCTTTCCCCGCTGAGAAGGCTGATGCTACACAGCTCTGTGGTGGTATCTGGGGCTTTGGTGTATTCGATAACGGCGATGCCGATAGAATCGCAGCATCCAAACTGTTCATCAAATACATGGCTGACAGCGCAGATGGAACCGCTGATGCAGTTCTGTCCTCCACCTACTTCCCTGTACGTGACACCGTTGAAGGCACAGATTTAACCGGTCTTTACAACGATGTTCCTACCATGCAGGAGTACAGCAAACTGATGCAGTTCCTTGGTGACTACTATCAGGTAACTCCCGGCTGGACCGAGGCTCGTACCGCATGGTGGAATATGCTTCAGCAGGTTGGCAGCGGCGCAGATGTTCAGACTGCAGTTGATGAGTTCGTTTCTACTGCAAACGCAGCAGCAGCAGCTCAATAAGTCTACAACTAGTTGAACCCTATAACTATACCAGAAAACCCTCCTCAGGATTTCCGGAGGAGGGTTTTCTTATCAAAAAAAGTAACTGAAAGGATGGTGCTTTCCGTGAAATCAGCAGTGAAACCATCAAAACGCAGCCGTGTATTAGTGCGTAAGGAGACGACTGCCGCATACCTTTTTCTGCTCCCCAGCTTAATCTTCTTCCTGGGATTCGTTATCTACCCCATCGTTTTATGCGTGTGGACCAGCTTCTTTGACTCCACTATGAACGCCAAAGATGTATTTGTTGGATTTGCCAACTATAAAGAGTTATTCCAAGACAAAGTTTTCCTCGGAGCGTTGAAAAACACCTTCATTATTGTTGTCGTTTCCGTTCCGATTACCGGTGCTTTTTCCCTGTGGGTATCTTCTATTATTGTAGATTTAAAGGGATGGGCAACTTCTTTATTCCGAATCATCTTCTATCTTCCTGTTGTAACCGGTTCCGTAGCCGTTACCGTTGTATGGAAGTGGATGTTTAACAACTACTACGGAATTTTCAATTACTTAGGGACTACTACCGGTCTTATCGAAAAGAACATTAACTGGCTGGGTGACGAGCGTTATGCCCTTGCCTGCATCATTATCATCCTGCTTACCACTTCCGTAGGTCAGCCCATTGTCTTATATGTATCTGCCCTCGGCAACGTGGACGCATCTCTGGTCGAGGCTGCCAATGTAGACGGCGCCACCAGATTTCAGGCTTTCTGGAAAGTTAAATGGCCGCAGATTATGCCGACCACTTTATATATTCTCGTTATTACTACCATTAACAGTTTCCAGTGTTTCGCACTGATTCAGCTGCTGACATCCGGCGGACCGAATCACAGCACCGACACTATCATGTACTACATTTACTATTCTGCATTTAAACTGTACCGTTACGGTTACGGCGATGCAATGGGCGTTGTTCTTGCCATCATGATTGCTATCCTTTCCGCTATACAGTTTAAACTCGGAAACAGCAACGATTAGAAGGAGGAGAGAAAATGAAAAAAGAGAAAAAATTAAATCATCCTTCTGTCTATAGAATTATCAGTATTATCATCATTGCCATTTTAGCGGTTTTATTTACCTTCCCGTTATACTGGATTATTACAGGTTCCTTTAAAACCAACGCAGCTATCAACTCTACTACCCCGATTTGGTGGCCCCAGGAGTGGACTCTGGCAAACTACCAGAAGCTGTTCAGCCGTCAGACTGCACCGCTGTTCCAGTTTACCATCCCCTTCAGCAGCCTGTTTACCGGCAGCAGCGACTTGAAACTGATTGTATCCGGTCCCTCCGTGCCCGCTGCAATCCGTTGGTTAATCAACACTGTGGTAATGGCTGTACTGTCCATGATTCTTACCTGTATCACTGCTTCCATGGCTGGATACGCTCTGGCAAAGAAAAGATTCGTAGGACGTCAGTTCCTGTTCACCATGATTGTATGTGCAATGGCTTTACCGAAACAGGTTATCTTAGTCCCCCTGCTGCGTGAAATGTCCAATTTAGATCTGTACAATACCATCTGGGCAGTTGTATTCCCCATCGTTGGCTGGCCTTTCGGTGTGTTTCTGATGAAACAGTTCTCCGAGGGTGTTCCTTCCGAGATGATTGAGGCAGCATCCATTGATGGTGCAAGTGAGGCAAAGACCTTTGTCCGAATCATTGTACCTATGATTAAGCCCGGTATCGGTGCGCTGGCTATCTTTACCTTCATCAACAGCTGGAACGATTACTTCATGCAGTTAATTATGTTATCCAGCACAAGCAACCTGACCATCTCCCTTGGTATCGCGAAGTTACAGGCAGAGAACGCTACGGACTTCGGTCTGATTATGGCAGGTGCTGCTCTGGCCGCTGTACCTATCATCATCGTATTCCTGATTTTCCAGAAATACTTTACAAAGGGTATTGCAATGGGAGCTGTAAAGGGTTAATTATTTCTATATAGAAGGATATGCGCCGTTGAAGGCGTGGAAATGAGGCAAAATAAATGAAAGACATTACAAAGTATCAAGGCGTCATCCCGGCATTTTATGCCTGCTATGACAAAGATGGAAATATTTCTGTAGAAGGTGTAAAGGCTTTAACCCGCCATCTGATTTCCAAAGGTGTGAAGGGTGTGTATGTGGGCGGTTCTTCCGGCGAGTGCATTTACCAGCACGTGGATGAGCGCAAAAAAGTCCTGGAAGCTGTTATGGAGGAGGCAAAGGGAAAGCTTACCGTCATTGCTCATGTAGGCTGTAACAACACCGCAGACAGCGTGGAGCTGGCTGCCCATGCCCAGAGCGTTGGTGCTGATGCCATCGCATCCATCCCTCCCATTTACTTCCACTTACCGGAATATGCCATCGCAGAATATTGGAACGCTATGAGTGCTGCTGCACCTGATCTGGATTTCGTTATTTATAACATTCCTCAGCTGGCAGGCACCGCTTTATCCATGAATTTATTAAAAGAAATGCTGAAAAACCCCAACGTTATCGCTGTTAAGAACTCTTCCATGCCCACTCAGGATATCCAGCTGTTCAAGGCAGAGGGTGTACATCAGCGTGGCGAAAATGGATTCGTAGTGTTCAACGGCCCCGATGAGCAGTTTGTTTCCGGACGCGCTATCGGTGCTGACGGCGGAATCGGTGGAACCTATGCGGTTATGCCGGAGCTGTTCGTAACCATGGATAAGCTGATTCGTGAGAACAATTTTGCGGATGCCATGAAAATCCAGTACAAGGCTGATGCTATCATCTACAAAATGTGCGAGGCAAAGGGTAATCTGTATGCCGTAATGAAGGAAATCCTCCACAGAATGTACGGTCTGGAGCTTGGCAGCGTAAGACTTCCTCTCGCTCCTCTGGCACCGGAGGATGAGGCTGTTGTTGTAGAGGCACAGAAAATGATTGAGGCAGCGATCGCTGAACTTTAATCCGAGGAAATACTATGATTGCAGATTCTATCAAACACATAACCCTCTATCGCGGGATGCAGCCCTATCTGGACACAGCGATTGACTTTTTGCTGAAAACAGATTTAAGCACACTCCCCGATGGAAAAACCGTGATTGACGGCGACCACGTTTTCGTCAATGTCATGGAGGCAGATTTGCGTGAGGCAGAGGGTGCCACCTTTGAATATCACAAAAAATATGCAGACTTACAGATTAACATAACCGGAGGTGAATATTGGGAATGTACTCTTTCCGGTGAAACCGCAGAGGAATACAGTGAGGAAAGGGATTGCGGTCTTATGACCGGAACTCCCACCTGTACCGGAACTCTGGGCAATGGAAGGTTTACTGTCTTTTTCCCCATGGAATACCACAAGCCCAGTTGTATCAACGGAGACTGTACCCATGTACGGAAAGCGGTCATTAAAATTGAAGTTTCCTAAAATCCCTCATAAACTTTTTATTTCGTAGGGAAAATTTCCTATGAAATAAGGAAAATCCCAAGGCAGAAAACCTTGGGATTTCTCCAATTATAATTACGATTCAGAGCCAGGCAGATTTGTCTTCTGTAAATGCTGGCATTTAGACAGAAGGGCAGATTTATATGGCGTATGGTGTCTGGATAGTTATTCCATTATTTAAAAAGAAAGGCAGGACTACATTATGGACAAAGAGGCAATATTTAAACAGATTAAGGGAGGACTCATCGTCTCCTGTCAGGCACTGGAGCATGAGCCTTTGTATACAAAAGAAGGCGGCGTTATGCCTTTGATGGCAAAAGCGGCTGCACAGTCCGGCGCAGTGGGCATCCGCGCCAACACTGTCCGGGATATTACCCAGATTAAAGAGGCAGTTGACCTTCCCGTTATCGGTATCATCAAAAAGGATTACGAGGGAACTCCCATGTACATCACGGTTACCATGAAAGAGGTAGATGAGCTGGTGGCATGTGGCGTGGATATCCTGGCAGTTCAGGGAACCAGCGCACTGCGTCCCGACGGCAGCACGGCTCCCCAGTTTATCGCAGCCATTAAAGAGAAGTATCCTGACCAGCTTGTGATGGCAGACTGCGCTACCCTGGAAGAGGGTATCGCCTGTGCCGGGGCTGGGGCTGATTTCGTAGGCACCACCATGCGGGGTTACACTCCCGAAACCAAGGGCATTGACGATATCGACTTTGATTTTATCCATGAGCTTTCCGAAAAATGTCCTGCAAAGATTATCGCAGAGGGACACATCCACTACCCGGAGCAGGCAAAGAAGGCTTTAGAGGCTGGTGCCTTTGCACTGGTTGTGGGCGGCGCTATTACCAGACCCGCTGAGATTACCGCAAGATTTGTCTCCGCAATCCAGAAATAAAGGAGTAACTTCTTATGAAAATTGTCGCAGTGGATATTGGCGGTACTGCCATCAAAGCAGGTCTTTGGGACGGAACAGAACTGACCGACATGAAAGAATGGGACACCGAGGCATCCCAGGGCGGTGCCCATCTGATGGAGCGGGTAATGCAGCTCCTCCACACTTATTCCGGTTTTGATGCCATCGGTATCAGCACCGCCGGAGAAGTGAACACTAACAATGGCACGATTTTTTATGCCAACAGCAATATTCCCGGTTATACCGGCATGCCGGTACGGGACATTATAAAAAATGAATTCCATGTCCCCGTGGCAGTGGAAAATGATGTAAACTCCGCTGCTCTGGGTGAACTCCATTCCGGAGCAGGCGTGGGCTATCCGGATTTTCTCTGCCTCACCTACGGAACCGGCGTGGGAGGCTGTATCATCATCAACGGACAGGTTTACTCCGGTGCATCCTTCTCTGCCGGCAGCTTCGGCGGCATTGTGATTCACCCGGAAGTCAAGAATGGCACGGATACCCTGGAGGGCTGTTACGAGCGCTGCGCCTCCACCACCGCACTGGTGAAACGGGCAAAGGCTGTGGACGAAACCCTGGACAACGGCAGAAAGATTTTTGACGCCATGGAGCGCCCTGAAATCAAAGCCGTGATTGACGACTGGATTGGGGACATCTGCACCGGTCTGGTTACCTTAACCAGCGTCTTTAACCCTTCCCGCATCATTCTGGGAGGCGGTGTCATGGCACAAAGTTACGTGCTTGCCCAGATAAAAAGCCGGGTAAAGGCACAGCTTTCCCCGGGACTTTCCCATGTGGAAATCGTTCCTGCAAAGCTGGGAAATACCGCAGGTCTGATGGGTGCTGTCAGTCTGGCTGAGAAATTATTAGACAAGGAGAAGTAAGCAGATTGAAAAATAAAATTTTTCAATCGCGAGTTTGTGTCTGTGCGCACTTGACACAAACTCGTTATGCGCAGAAAACGTGCGCAGAAATGTGGAAAAACATGCAGAAGAATATTTTATGTTTCGGAGATTCCAATACTCATGGATATAATTCCAAAACCGGCGGTCGTTTCGATGTGAACGAGCGTTGGACCAAGCTTTTACAGAAAAATCTGGGGGATGATTACTATATCATTGAAGAAGGACTCAGCGGAAGAACCACTTCCTTTGAGGATCCGGTTTTCGAGGGACTGTGTGGCTTAAATGTCATCTATCCCTGCATGATGTCCCATGAGCCTCTGGATTTAGTCATTATCATGCTGGGCACCAATGATACCAAGGATCGCTTTAATGCCAATTCCTTTATCATCGGGAAAGGTCTGGAGCGTCTGGCACAGAAAACCATTGACACCCACGCTGCCTGGAGAGGCGCGCCTAATGTGCTGTTGATTGCTCCGCCTCCCATCCATCCCGATTATGCCAAAACCGCGGTTGCCGGTGAGATGGGAGACAAATGCGTAGAGCGTTCCCGGGGTCTGGCAAAGGAGTTTAAGGATGTGGCAGACCGTCTGCATTGCCATTTTCTGGATGCAGGCTCCATTCCCGGCATTGAGATGTACCCCTACGACTGGATGCACTTGAGCCTGGAAAGTCACAAACTTCTGGCAGACGAGCTGACAAAAGTAATGAAAGAGATACTCTAGGGATTTTGTTGTATACAAAAGCCAGTGGGTGTTTTGCCCACTGGCTTTTGTCATGGTTTTAAAACCCTTCTTTCCGTCTCATCAGCCGCAGTTCCCGGCGTTTGAGTGCGTTGTCCCACTCCATCTGCTCTGCCGGGTCGTCGGGGTTTAGCAGAAGGGGCGGCGCTTCCGTGGGCTTGCCGTCCTCTCCCATGTTGACCATGACGAAATACGCACGGTTAATGGGATGACGGGTGCCGTCCGGGTTCTCTTTATAAGTGTCAACCCGTACCTCCATGGAGGTTTTCCCCACATAGGTTACCCGCCCGGTAAGTACCAGCACATCGTTGATAAAGGCACCTGCCTTAAACTGCAGATTATCGATGGCTGCGGTGGTAGCATTATTCCCACAGTGGCGTCTGGCGGTAGCACCTGCCACTTCATCAATCCACTTTAACAGTTGTCCTCCAAACAGCCGTCCGAATCCGTTAATGTCCGGATAAATTACTACATGAATCTGTTCCGTCAGAGAGTCTGTCACTTTTTTCGGTTCCATTTATTTTCCCCGCTTTCTTTGCTTTCTTTTGCTTAAATCTCTATTCCCATCATACCACCCCGGTCAATGCCCGGTTTTGAACTATAGCACATGCTGCTCCAGGCGGCGCAGTGCCTCCTCTACCCGGCTTTTGGGCAGATAATCATCTGCTCCGGCTAAAGCCTGCAATGCGGTCATCCGTCTGTCCTTTTGCGGTAAGCATCATAATGGGAACCTGGACGCCTTCCTTGCGGAGCCGCTGTAACACCTCGATGCCGTTCATTTTGGGCATCATCACATTCAGAATGATGGCATCATAGCCCCCGGAAAGGGCATAGTCGTAGGCGTCCTGTCCGTTGTGTACCGCAGCCACACTGAACTGGTTTTTTTCAAAAAAGACGGTAAGCGCCTCCGGAAAATCTAATGAGATTTTCCACGATTCTTTCCTTATAGTATAGGAGGAAACGCGGAAGAAATCAATATTTGCAAATTTTTTCCTGTCTTTAGGCAGGCTTTAGGATGGGGCGCTACAATACGTTTGACAACAGAAAAACAACAGACTTTGGAAAGGAGAAAACTTATGAAAAAATCACTTTGTATTTTATGTTCCACCGCAACCGCGTTATCTCTGTCTGCCTGCGGAACTGCACAGGTTTACTCCAGCGAGGCTGCGGAGACAACCACTGTTTCTACCGAAGAATTGACCACCGTTACCGGAAAGGTAACAGAAATTGGGGCGCCAGCGTCACACTGGCACTGGGAGAGGTTTCGGAAAATTCTGATGGGAACACCGCACCGGACAACAGCAATAATTCCGACAGTACTCCGGAGATGCCCAGTGGCAGCGCTCCTGATGGAAACGGCGGTTTTGGGGGCAGCAGCGAGGTAACCCAGGGTGACAGTGCCAACACCATCACCGAGGATGGCACTTACACCGGCACCACCTACACCTCCACCGGGGATGATGAAAACGCTCTCCGGGTGGATGGAGCAACCGTCACCATTAAAAACGCAACCTTGACCGCCAACAATTCTGAGGCGCTGGTTATCGAGGGACAAAACTCCATCGCACTGGAAAACTGCGATGTCATTGGAAACATGAGCGACACCAAAGGCTCCAGTGGAAGTAACGGCGCACAGGTGGAATTTACCGCAGACAGCCAGACCATCAATGGAGACATCATCGTGGACAACATTTCCACTCTGGATTTCTCCTTAACCAATGGCATTGTCCTCAACGGCACCATCAATTTTAACGGCTACACCATCACCCTTGCTGATGGTACGGTTCTGAAATAAATATAGGTCAACAGAAGAAGAGCCCTTCCACGGCTATAGGGAAAGGCTCTTTCTCTTTATCAATCTCTGAAACACTTTGAGTTTACATAATTTTCATTTTTACCCATAAACATGATTGAATTCATACCTTATAGGTGGTTTTTTAGAGCTTTCATAGTAGTCCAACCCATAAGCAGCACCAAATCAAGTTCTTATATGTCTGATTTCAAGAAAATTTGACATTTTCCAGCTTACAAGGCTTACAAAAGACCCATAAAGGATTACAAAAAGTATATTCTATGGGTTGATATCCCGCACGCAGTGCTTTCAGAAGCCTATAGGAATCACAGTAAATCCGCTCTTATGGGTTAGAGGCTTGCATGCCTTTCTCCCGGTAACCCATAGACAGCAACGCAAATTTCTCCTTATAGGTTGCCAGTCAGTACACGCCGTCATTTTTTACTGCCTCCACTCCTCAAGGACTTTGCTTATCCGGCGGTCAATGTCCTCTCTGGTGGTTTTGCACTCTTTTGGATATTCTCTGGCGGCATGTAAAGCAAGTTTCACAAAAAGTCCGGAGCCGATGGGCAGCATGGTCTTTATCATGCTCTCCAGGAAAACAAAATGGGTTCCGTGCTGGTAGGTCAAGGCCTCCACTTCGCAGACGTGAGTCTTTGCGCTAATCGGTTTTTCATGCGGCGAACATATTTTGCAGCATCCCATAGCCCGTCATCCTCTGCACCGATGGCAAGCAGTTTTCCCTTGATGTTTTCCACTGGAATCATTTCTTCCTCCTGTAGGGGATGTGCCGCCTCGGAGTCATCGAAAAGTTTTCTGGAATTCAGCATGTCCCCAGCGCGTTTCGATTCCGCCTGAACCACTTGCCAATACTTAGGATGCTGGTACACAAAGGGCATATAGGGCAGGGGCTTGCCCAGGTAAGAAAACAGGGACTCTCCCTCGATGGGCCACTCTTTACAGCCGTCCTTTTCTCCCTGCATAAAGCCCTGCCAGATAAAATCACTGGGAGTCATGGCAATGGTGAGGGTAATGTCCGGGAAGTAAGCTGCCGCTGTCAACGCCAGGGTTCCGGTGGTGGAGGCTCCGTAAAATCCCTCTGTTTCCACATCAAAATGAATCCGTTTCATGTTCCGTTACCTCGTATAGTCTCAAGTTACCAAGATTAGATACATCTAACTTTCATATTACCTTCATTGTAATGCGGTAAATTTCCTCTATCAAGGAGTAGAACACTCTTGCAAAATTGAGATTTTTCCATTAAAATAACCGCATATTTGTATCTGAAACAGAAATGTTTCACACGACTGCCACCGGGTAGGAATGCACAGAGCATTCGCTACACATCGTTAGGTCTCAGAAGATGTGTGCGGATGCTTTTTTATGCTATGCATACCGCTGGCGCACACAAAGATCCGGCAATGGACTCTTTGTTCCCGGAAAAATTTAAAGGATGTTCATAAATGATACGAGATAAGCGCACACTACCACTATTGGATCCTTGGACTTCTTCTTTTTGTCATAAACAAATTACCAGATAAGAAAAAGGAGTTTATAATCATGAGTAATCCCGTAAAAGATTTTACAAAGAAAGAATGGAGCCTGTGGCTTGGCTCCCTGTTGATTGTTGTTGTTTCCAATTTATTTTCCGGGGATGTGGATCTGCCGACCCTGGTGGCGGCACTGGTGGGCGTAACTTCCCTGATTTTTGCCGCAAAGGGAAATGTGTGGGCACAGATCCTTATGGTGGTGTTCAGCATCCTCTACGGCATCATCTCCTGGCGGTTCCGCTACTGGGGTGAGATGATGACCTATCTGGGTATGACCCTGCCCATGGCGGTGTGGTCTACCATTACCTGGCTGAAAAATCCTTCGGAGACAAACGGCAGCGAAGTGGCGATCCAGCAGTTGAATCGATGTCACGTTTTCGGTCTGTTTGTTTCCGGCATCATTGTAACCGTTATTTTTTGTTATTTTTTGTGGGTTTTAAAAACCCCCAATCTTCTGTTCAGCACGATTTCCATTACCACCAGCTTTGTGGCGGCGGCACTGACCATGCTGCGTTCTTCCTATTATGCGGTGGGGTATGCTGCCAATGACCTGGTGCTGATTGTGTTGTGGTCACTGGCTGCCATGGAGAATCCGGCGTATATTCCGGTAATTGTGAATTTTGTAATTTTCTTCTTTAATGATATGTACGGCTTTATCAGTTGGCGCAGACGGGAGGCTGTTCAGGGCTGACCTGTTGAGAATTGCACGTTATTTTTCCAGAAAGGAGACAGGGAACCGTTGTCTATTGCCGAAGAACATACCTATATCGCTATCGACCTAAAATCTTTCTATGCCTCCGTGGAGTGCCTGGGGTTAGGGCTTGACCCCCTGGACACCAATCTTGTGGTTGCAGACGAGATCCGCACGGACAAAACCATCTGTCTGGCGGTGACTCCTTCCTTAAAAGCCTATGGAATTTCCGGACGTGCCCGTCTTTTTGAGGTGCGGCAGAGGTAGTCCATGTGGATCAGGAAAATGACTATAAAATTACCCATCTGGCAGACAGCTTTGAGGAATTTATCCGCGGACTGGAGCATGAATCCCTCTATGATCCGGATGAAGATGCAGAGGATCTTGAAGATGACGCCGACGAGGAGGAAACCGACCATAAGGGTTCCTTTGCCGGATCTGTGCTCCTCTCCAAAGCAGAGTGGGACAAGGAGCAGTTGATTCGAGATCTGCGGGAAGAATGGGGTATCGTAGATGAGGAGCCGGATGAGGGCGACGAAGATGTTGAGAACAGCGATGACGCTGTGGTAATGCGGGTCGGCAATATGATGCTGATTGTGACACTATTCCACGGTCACATCCCGGACAATGAAGCAGAGATCAACGCCGAAAACAACTATATGTGGCCAGAGGCCGTAGAAGTGGCCAAAGCGCACAAGGCCCATATCATGGTGGCTGTGTTGGGCGAGGAGGAAAAACTGCTGGAACGAGGTAAGCTGTTCACCAAGGCGATGGCAGTGTGCTGCAAGCAGAAATACGCCACCGGTGTCTACACCAGCGGCGTGGTATTTGAGCCTCGTTTCTATGAGGGCCTTGCCGATATGCTCAAAAAGGACGAACTGCCCATCTTCAACTGGGTTTGGTTCGGCCTGTACCGGAGCGAGGGGGGCCTAAACGGCTACACCTACGGCATGGATGTGTTTGGCAAGGAGGAAATGGAGGTGTTGAACACCGACGCTGAGCCGGAGGAACTACGGGACTTTTTGGCAAGCCTTGCCTCCTATGTGCTGGCGTGTGATGTGACGCTGCAAGACGGCGAGACCATCGGTTTTTCTGCGGACGATAAGCACACCATCACCCGCAGCCCCGGTGTCTCTCTGCCAGAGGAACAGATGACCCTGAAGATCGGTTACGAGCCTATAAAGGGAGATCCGGAGGATGACGATGACAGCATAGGAATGGATGATGTTTCCTATCATATTGAGAACCTTGAGGAGAAGGAGCTTCCCATTGACCCCATCAACGCCTACAACCACATGGCGATTTATTTGCGCTGGTGCATGGAGCATGACCTGATGGGCGGGAAATTCCTGGCGGAGCATGGCGAAGTGGTAAATCAGGTCAAAGCCGATCCAGGCAACACAGACCTACGAACATTCATCCGGGAGGAGCTGTTCGGCTGTCTATTCTCGGCTCTGTTCAATCAGAAAGGCCGTGCCTTTGCCCATTATTACTATGGAGAAATTGATGCGCCCTATTATCCTGCCGACATTGATGACTATGCCCTGAAATATTTTGGTCCGTCCCGATACCACTCCAATGAATTTCAACAGGAGGCATACTTATTCATCCCCTTTGACGAGGACTACTATCAGGCTATGGCAGAGGTAATTGAGGAACGCTTCACCAACTGGCAGGGACAGGACTTTGACGAGGATACGCTGGAGCCTTCCGAGGTGGCGCAGGCCATTATGGAGTATCTGGACTGTGAGTGTACCTATTTCCCGTCTATGGCAGATGATGATCCCATCATGTCAGCATACAGCTACGCCCGGCGGCTGGGGGTACGGGAGGGCTTTGTTCCCGTACTTATCCAGGCGGATGATGAAACGCAGTTGGAGTGTCTGGTGATGAACGCTGACCCGGAGCATGATGCGGACTTCTATGAATTTGACCTCAAAACCGTGGAGGAGTATCGAAAGAAGATGCTCTCCGCTCCCATCAAGGACGGAAAGGCGATTTTGGAGGAATTGACCGGTCAGCGCAAGGAAGAAGCCGAGGACGATGATCTGGACTGGGATGAGGAAGTCCTGGGCGAGATGGAGGGCGGAGAACCCAACGACCGCTTCGCAAACTATTGGAACGATGATACCGGAATGACATATCCGCTCATTCTGGCTAAAATTCCGGTAAAGAACCCCTGGGAGATCTTCGCCTACCTGCCCTTTGGAAATTGGAATGAGTGTCCCGACACACCGGACCTGATGGCAGTGGCGAAATACTGGTTCGAGCAACATGGTGCCATCCCTGCCGCCATGAGCCACGATGAATTGGAGTTTGAACTTCCAACTCCGATTTCCAAGGAAAGAGCTATGGAGGTGGCTGTGGAGCAATATGGTTTCTGCCCAGATCTGGATCAGAATGAGGATGGAAGCATTGGCTCCTTGGCAGCTGTCCTGTGGCAGTCCACCGTCTGGTATTTCTGGTGGGATTGATGGGAGGTGCGACCAATGACAGAATATCAAAAAACCTATATCGAACTAAAAAAACAGTTTGTTGCGACCAATGAAGGTCCGGACAGTGTCCGCGCTCTATATACCTTCAAGGAAGAACTTGAGCAGAGTGAGGATCAGCAGGCCAAGGAAGTGCTGGTGGATGTGTATGATCTACTGGACTTCAAGAAGGATGCCTATGAACTGCTCTGCCAAATCGGAAATCGTTCCGATAAAAAGACCCTCAAGCGGCTGGGCACGCTGAAGGACTATGCGGAAAACTGGGGCAATCATTATGCTCTCCCCAAGCCCAAAACGCCGGAGGAAAAGCAGAAAGAGAAGGAACGGCAGGCCCAGCTGGGCCTGCCCGCCTTCCGGTATCACCCAAACCCTCTGGAAACTGGGGCTTTTGAGGAATCCGCAGACGGCGTTGTCTGCGACTGCTGTGGCAAGACGACCCATATTTTCTATACCAATCCGTTCTTTTCAGTGGAGGATATTGCATATCTGTGCCCAGAGTGCATCGCCAACGGCGAAGCAGCCCGGAAATATGACGGTAGTTTTCAAGATGATTTCTCTGTGGACGATGGTGTAGACGATCCGGAGAAGCTGGACGAGCTGATCCACCGCACCCCCGGCTACTCCGGCTGGCAGCAGGAATACTGGCGCGCCCATTGTGGTGACTATTGCGCCTATTTGGGTAATGTGGGAGCCAGAGAACTGCGGGCACTGGGTGTGCTGGAGGAGGTGCTGGACGACCCGATGTGGGACGATGAGCAAAAAGAAATGATCCGGGAATCTGTCAATGGCGGGCATCTGCAATGCTATCTGTTCCAGTGCCTCCACTGCGGAAAACACCTGGTCTGGATGGATTTTGATTGAAAAGGAGACATTACTATGGGACTTGACATCTACGCCGGGACGCTGACCCGGTACTATTCTCACAACTGGAAAACTGTTGTGCAGCAGTGGGCGGAGGAAAACGGATACTCTTTCAACCGCATCACCCCGGACGGGGAACCTGCTGATAAGGAGGAAGAAATGTCCCCGGCTGAGGTCCAGGCGGCGGTGGAGAACTGGCGGGATCAGATCTTGAGCGCCATTTCTCAGCCGGGCCAGCCCCCCTACGCTCCCTGGCTTGAAAATAATGAGAAACCTTATTACACCGACAAGCCGGATTGGGATGCCTTCGGCGCTATGCTGCTGGTGGCCGCCTGTCGTACATACGAGGAACCGGTGCCTTCCACCGTGGAGAAGGACTGGATCTTCGGGGAGCATCCTCTGGTCGCCCGCCTTGCATCAGATGAGGAGCGGGTGTGGTCCCTGTTTCGTGGGGCTACCTGGTGGCTCCCTCTTTCTGACAGCTTTCTGTTCCAAGGGTCCTTGCCTACCGATGACACCGCCGCTATCGCCACCTTGGGCGGACTGCGGAAGGAGCTGGAAAAGCTGAACCAGCTGGCGTGGCAGGCCGATGAGGACACTATCCTTGGCTGGGCAGACACGGAGGGATACCCGGTAGACGGAACCGTAGACTCAGATGGACAGTACAGCAAGGCAGACATCCCGGAACACACCCAGTATGACACTCAATCCCTTGCCAAGTTTGCCTTCTCCATGTTCTGGCGGGCCATGCGATTTGCCGAGGAGCAGCAGGTGCCTATCCTGCTTGACTATTAAAGAGAATTCGTCAGGGGGTGGAGACCGTGGAACAAAAACGGCCGGCAGATATAATTCAGGAACTTCTGGACTACCTGTGGAACGGCCTGGGCCTGGAGGAAAAGGGCTGGAAGCGTCTGAAAAAGGGCGACTTCAAAAAGAAAATGAAAAACGGGCTGACCTATCAGATCTGGTTTGACCGGAGCCGCTACAACTACATAGACTACGAAATCGGCCATGGGAATGTGGAGGTGGGCTTCAGCTGTATCATAAAGCAGGGAGATGACTACCTCTACTCTTTCAGAATTGAACCCACAACAGGCGGTTCATTCTTTCGGATGCTGACAGAGGACCTGCGGCTGAACACCGGGCTGCTGGACACCTTTCTGCCCCTGGTCAAAGCCAACTACCTCGACTTCATCGACCGCTTCGAGGCAGACCCCGTGGAGGCATTACAGCCGGTCTGCGCCCCCTTCACCGAGGCGGAGGACTACAGCTGGTTCATCTATGTGCGGGAGCAGATGGTGGAACGGTACGGAACGGCGGAGCAGATGGAGGAGTACCGCCGTCAGGCGGAATTGCGCGGAACGCCTGGACACAAGGCAAAGAACTGGATGGGTTCGATGTTGTTCCACCTCTCCCACGCCAATGATGTGGATCAAGCCTGGGCCTCAAGCCGCACCAGAGAGGAACTGGACCAGGTGGTGGAACCCTTTGTGCAGGCCAAGCGGCAGACAGGACAGTGGACACAGGAGGATGAGGCGGGCTATCAGCTCTACCGGCAGGAAACAGATCCGAAGAAGCGCACCTTTCGGGTATGGTATCTCATCGCCAACCCCCGCGGCCTGCCGAAAGAGTTTGTCCAGAAAGAGCTGGAGTTTCGGTGGAAACTGTTCCCAGAAAAGAAGGAGGAACCCAAATGAGCAATAAAGCTTTCCAGCAAAATCTGGACGACAAAAAAGGCCCCCAGCCCGGAGGTCCCTATCTCATTCAGATGCTGTTCAAAGAGCCGGTAGAAATGCCGGATAAAGAAAAAATGACTGCCATAATGGAGAAGCACATCGGATCAACAGAGTGCTTCTGTTATGATAAGAAAATGGCCGGCTTTGCCGCCCTGGATCATGTCGCGGAATTTCAGGACGGCAAGTACCCGGTACAGCTGATGGTGATGAAATGCGACAAGTTCAAGGGCAAAGGCTTTGATGCCTTTCTGATGAGCCAGATGTGGGACTGCCAGGAGGACCGTGACCGGATCTTCCGGGAGTGCAAATATCAGGTGGTGGCCACCGATATGCTGACTGCGGCGCTTCCAGCGCTGGAGCGTGCCAACCTGGATGCCGACTTTCTGGAGGCTCTGGCAGAGCTGTACCCCACCTGTGAGGCGTTCTATTTCCAGAACTGCGGCAAGCTGTTTCTGGCAGAGGATGTGCGCTCCCATCAGATTGAGGGGCCGGATCGGTTCATCCGCTTTGGCGTCAATGTCCGTTTCTTCAACATCGAGGGCACGGAGGATATGCTCATCGACACGGTGGGCATGAGCACCCTGTTTTTGCCGGATCTCCAGTACCACTTCCACGGCATGGACCCCAACTGGGTGGTAAACCACGCCTATAATGCAGCGTCCTATATTCTGGAGCATGATAACCCCATTCAGGATGGGGAAACCATAGACGGCGTGGCGGATAGCCAGATGTGCCGGGAGGTCCAGTGGAAGTGCCAGTATGAGGACTCCCTGATCCAGCCGCCCAGAGGGGTGCTGGACATCAACATGGGAAACTATGCTTCGGGAGGACGCTGAATGAATGGCGTTGTGCTCCTGGCAGGCGGACTTCTGCTTGTGGCGGTGATCAAGCTGATTATAGATCGAAATTGGATCGGCCTGCTTCTCTGTGCTGTCGCCCTGCTTCTGGTCTTTGGGGCTGGACACCATACAAAATAGGCCATTTTAAGAATCGAGGAGGTGAAGTATGCAGAATTCAACAAATATGCGGATACTGGAATTACTCCGGTTTCTCTATGAGAGGACCGATGAAAACCATCCCGCCACAGTATCTGACATCATTGCCCATCTGAATGGAAAAGGAATTCAGGCAGTGCGGCAGACTGTTTACGCAGATACCAATGCGCTGATCGATGCAGGGATTGATATTGTGGTGGTCAAGAGTACCCAAAACCAATATTTTATGGGAAGCCGACCGTTTGAGTATCCTGAACTGAAAATGCTGACAGACGCAGTAGCATCCTCGAAGATCATTTCTGCCAAGAAATCCGAGGAACTGGTACAGAAATTATGCCGTCTGACCAGCACACATCAGGCAGAACAGCTTCAAAAATTTGCTGCTTTATCCAGCCGTGTCAAACCGCATAATGAAAAGGTTTACTATATCATTGATAATATCCAAACAGCGATTGGAAACCATCAGCAAATTCGGTTCCAATACTATGAATATACTCAGGAAAAAAAGAAAATCTTAAAGCACGATGGATATTATTATGTCGTAAATCCCTATGCGCTTGAATGGAAAAATGACCATTACTATTTGATTGGATTTTCTCTGAAGCATCAGAAAATTGCTCACTTCCGTGTAGATCGGCTAACAAGTGTAGAAAATCTGGAAACTTACTTTATGCCGATAGAGGGATTTGATGTAGCCTCCTATACAAATAAAATGGTTGATATGTTTACATCGGAGTCATCGAAGGAAGTAACCCTTCTATGTGAAAACGAATTGATGAGAGTAATCATAGATCATTATGGAGAAGATGCTGCTGTTGATAGGTATGATGATACACACTTCACAGCCAAAATTGAAGTGAACCCCAGTGGAACTTTTTATGGCTGGATATTCAAATTCAAAGGGAAAATAAAAATTCTCTCTCCCAAAGAGTGCATTACGGAAATGCAGCAAATCGCTCAGGAATTTATATAGCGCAAAAGAGGTGTTATTGATTTTTAACACCTCTTTTCAAATGAAATTTTTATCCTTGAAGTGAACAGATGTTCGATATACAATATAAGCAAGATGTTCGCAGTTCGTCGAACAAATGAGAGGTGAATGCTGTGGGCAATATAACTTTTGGATCATTTATAGCCGAGAAACGCAAGGCGCACAAATTCAATTTACGCGATACAGCCAAGCATTTGAATATTGCTTACGGTTATCTGTGTGATATTGAGCAAAGCCGCCGTCCTGCACCCAATGGAGATTTTGTGGAACGCATCTCTGCCTTTCTGAATTTGGATAAATCAGAACATGAGTTGCTTTTGGATCTGGCTGCAAAATCACGCAATACAGTATCTGCTGATTTGCCAGACTATATCATGGAAAAAGATATTGTTCGGGCAGCCTTGCGTGTGGCAAAAGAAGTAGATGCTACCGATGAAGAATGGCAGACATTTATGAAAATGCTAAAGGAGCGTAAACGATAGGGGGGAGAGCTTTGTCAATTCCACAAATCCGTACAGAAGCAATCGAGGCAGTAGGGCGAAAAATCCTGATGGAATATGATCCCTCTCTGCTATCCGGGCAACCATGTCCTGTGCCAATCGAAACCATTATCGAGACAAAGTTTGATCTAATCCTGGAGTTTCATACACTAAGAAAAAACCCCAAGATATTAGGGGAAACAATTTTCGATGACGGTGCTGTTGTCTTATATGACCAGATACAGAGACAGTATCGAATGATTGCAGTAAGAGCCGGTACAATCTTAATTGATGAACGGCTTTGTGATCCGTCAAAATTAGGGCGGCTCCGTTTTACCTGTGCCCATGAGCTGGCTCATTGGGTACTACATAAGAAGTTGTACTCTGGTACTGGAGATGTTGCTGCTTATAACGGAAATGTTTCTTCCGACGAAAGTCATGGCATAATTGAGCGTCAGGCGGATACTCTGGCTTCTGCTCTGCTGATGCCTTTACCGCAGATCAAAAAATGTTTTTACCGGCTTAAAATAGGCCGGACAGATGAACAGCTCATTGCTGAAATGGCAAATATTTTTGAGGTTTCCAAGCAAGCAATGCAGATTCGTCTAAAATCCAGAAACCTGATATAACCAAATGGGGGAATAGAGAGAGGCACTGCCCTCTCTCACGCTCCTCTGCTATGCTATTTTGTACCTAATATGTTCGCAATATTGCGAACAAGGAGGGATGTTCTATGAGAAAAGAAAGCACAACAATCCAAAAATGTAACAGCAGGCTAACAGCTTTGGGGCTTAACAGCGACGCTGCGTTTCATAGAAGTAAGCTGATTCTAAAGATTTACCGTGATGTAGTCTGGGTTCTGAGTGAACGGGCAGAAGAATTACAAGAAACTGCTTGGATTATGGGAGAACAAGATATAGAGTCTGGCCTCTGCTATCTTGAAAATTTTGCACCAGATATTGAACTGCAAGCCTTTGAAGAAAAAGTTTGCTGCCTTGTTCAAAATCAAATGCTAGTCAATATTATTGACCGTGCACTCCTTCGTCTGAAACGGTATCCGGATCGAGGAGAACTTTACTATGAAATTTTGACTAAGCAATTTATCTATCGGTTCAACAGTACAGAGAAAGAATTGCTGGAAGAACTAAATATAGAGCGCAGTGTCTTTTATGACCGAAAACGAGAAGCCATCTATTTATTTTCTGTTTGCTTGTTTGGATATTCTATTCCAGAAGTCCTGGAGGAGCTGCCCCGACTAAATCCCGACTAAATCCCGACAAATCCCCGACCTAATCCCTACTCCCTTCCGACTTCCGACCTGCTATACTTGTTATAGTGGCAGGAATGCGCTAAATTGAATACTTTTCTACATAAGGCCCGGCATTAACCGGGCTTTTTTCATTCCTGCTGCAATATGGCGGCAGGAACATGGCTGGAGGTGAAAACACTTCCGGCCTTTTTCTTTGCCCGGTATTAGGAGGCCGGTATGCGCTGGGAGGCGTACATAGCAAAATATCCATGACACCGTTCAAATTCGCTGACTACCAAGAATTTGAACGGAGGAAAGGATATGACGAGAGTATTCATTTGGAAAAATAACAGCCCACAGGAATGGGAGGAAATCAGTTTTTCAGCGTTCAGTAAGGCACGCCGCAATGGTTGCTTTACTGGGCGCTTTTTTGTTGAAACAGTCAAAATGTTCCGTGATGAAGATGACCGCATTATCATGGAATGTTCTCGCAAAGATTTTGAAAAATACCAACAGGAGGACCGCCACAGCCGCTATCTCCAGGAACATGAGAAAAGTCGCTCTATATTCCCGGCTTCTCATGTGGGAGATCGTGACGGCACAGAGGAAGGTTATCAGGATACAGATTTGTTTGTGGATGAATCTGTTGATACTGCGGAACAAGCTATTCAGAATTTACTTCTTGAGGATTTACACCAAGCTCTATTGAAACTGAGTCCAGCAGAACGAGATTTTATATTGTCCTATTATGAAATGAAAATACCAAATGCAACTTGTTTAGCCCAACGATATGGTATTACTCGGCAAGCCGCAGATAAGCGATTGAAAAAAATTGAAGAAAAAATAAAAAAGTTGGTTGCGATTTTCTAAAAAAGTGGCAGTAGCAAGTGAGAGGGAAATCCTTTCACTTGCACCTTGACAACCTCATATACGAATCATTAAGTTTGATCCTCTTTGGGCGTAATAGCCGCTACATCAGCGGTATATTTTCTGAGAGCTGCCACTCGCATAACAGGCCAACCCATTTTTGCTGTATAGATGAGTTTTCGGTTTATCAGAAATATATCAGGCTGGAATACATCGGATGGCATCCGGTCATGGCATAACAAGGAGGAAAGCTCTCTTACAGCCATAGTCCGAGCGTGATAATAACCGTCGCAGGCCATGGGTAAGACCAAACGAAGTGGAGGTGAAACTCCTGAGAAGCAGGCCAGCCACCTGCGGCTTAATGATTACCCAAATCCCTGGGGTGTCGTGGACAAGTAAGGGATAAAACAGGCGCTAAATTGAAGGAGACTCTGTAATTTGCAGAGCCTCCTTCTTACATAATCAAATCTCAAAACATAGGAGGATGAACATGAAAGAAGATTGGATTTATAAGCGTGGGGATTTATATTATGCCAATTTGAACCCTTATTTTGGATCAGAGCAAGGCGGCACCCGTCCTGTCCTGGTTCTTCAAAACAATGTGGGGAATTTTTTCTGCCCCACTTTGATCGTAGCTCCACTCACCAGTAAATGGATTAAGAAAAAGGAGCTGCCCACACACTATGCACTGGAGAGCGTTCCAGAGCTTGGACTGAAATCTGTTGTTCTGCTGGAGCAAATTAAAACGATTGATAAAAGGCGTGTTTTATCGTACATTGGGCGCGTATCTCGCGAAGAAATGAGAGCGATTGATGATGCTCTGCAAGTTAGTTTAGATATTCATATTCCGGAGGAAATGGAGGCTCCGTAAGGCCACTTACCGGATAAAGGAGGCGTTTTTATGTTTGAAGCAAGAATTGCGGAATTGAACCGCTTTAATGAACAAAATCCTGTCAGCTATGACAAAAGAACCTATACGGTCGATGAGATTCAGGACATTCTGGGTATCAGTCGTCCCACAGCATATAATCTGGTAAAACAGGGTGTATTCCACAGCGTCAGAGTCGGCGGTCATATCCGCATTTCCAAAAAGAGCTTTGATGACTGGCTGGATCACGCAGATGAATGATTTGTCAAGGATGCCGATCTCCAAATCGACATCCTTAACTTTTTTTCTGCTTTCTCTTACAATGAGGCCATAGCAAGAAAAACTTTATAGAGGAGGCAAAAGCCATGCGAAAACAAAGAGTAAAGACCAGTATGTCTGTACCAGAGATGGGCAAAATGCTTGGGCTTGGTAAAGTAGAATCCTACTGGTTGGTTAAAAAGAACTATTTCAAAACAATTCAAGTGGCCGGACGAATGAGAGTTATGCTGGATAGCTTTGAAGATTGGTATGCCGGCCAGTTCCACTATAAAAAAGTGGATGGTACACCGCCCGGAGAGAAATGGAGGCATACTACGATGTCAGTTCCGGAAATGGCGGATCTTTTGGGGCTGAAATCTGGCACAGCTTATGACCTTGTTAAAAGGGGCTATTTTGAGACGACCTTGATTGATCGAAGAATTCGTATCATTACCAGCAGTTTTGAAGCCTGGTATCAAAAGCAAACTCATTATGTGAAAATCTCAGAAAGGAGCAATGAAAATGGCATCTATCGTGAAGCGTAAAAGCAAATATTCTGTGGTGTATGATTACACAGATGAAAACGGAAAACGCAGACAGCGTTGGGAAACCTTCAGCACAAATGCAGAAGCAAAAAAACGAAAAAAGCAAATTGAGTATGAGCAGGACTCTGGAACCTTCTTTATTCCTACGGCAAAGACCCTGAACGATCTGCTCGATGAATATATGTCCATCTATGGTGTAAATACCTGGGCAATGTCAACATATGAAAGCCGCCGTGGTCTGGCGAGAAACTACATAACTCCTATTATCGGAGATATGTTACTATCCGACATCACTCCAAGGATGATGGATAAGTATTACCGTGATCTGCTCTCTGTGAAAACGGTAAGCGTCAACAACCGCAAACCCACAAGCGAATATCTGACCCCGCATACAGTAAGAGAAATTCACAAGCTACTTCGCAGTGCCTTTAATCAGGCGGTGCGTTGGGAACTAATCAGCCGTAACCCTGTCCTGAATGCGACACTTCCCAAAGAAGAACATAAAGAACGGGATATATGGACTGCCGAAACGCTGAGCAAGGCTATGGAAGTCTGTGATGATCCTATCCTCTCCCTTGCCTTAAATCTGGCGTTCTCCTGCTCTTTACGCATTGGTGAAATGCTGGGCCTTACCTGGGACTGCATTGATATTGCACCACAGAGCATAGAAAATGGTTCAGCTTATATATTCGTCAACAAAGAGCTGCAACGGGTTACACGAGGTGCATTGGACGATTTGAGCGACAAAGGTGTTATTAAGAAGTTTCCACCTTGCATAGCCAGTACCCATACTGCTCTGGTCCTGAAAGAGCCTAAAACCAAAACCAGTATTCGCCGCGTGTACCTGCCGAAAACAGTTGCCTATATGCTGGTAGAGAGAAAAAAAGAAATTGATGAGCTGATGGATCTGTTTGGAGATGAATACATCGACAATAACCTGGTCTTTTGCTCCAGCAATGGCCGTCCGATGGAAAGCCAGGTGATTAACCGTGCTTTCAATAAACTTATCAAAGAAAACGGACTGCCTCATGTTGTATTCCATTCTCTCCGTCACTCCAGTATCACCTACAAGCTGAAACTCAATGGTGGCGATATGAAATCCGTCCAGGGCGACTCTGGTCATGCTCAGGTAAAAATGGTTGCAGATGTCTACTCTCACATCATCGACGAGGATCGCTGCATAAACGCTCAGCGATTGGAGGAAGCATTTTACTCATCCAAGACTCCTGACCCTGTTGAAGATACAGAGCCTAAAACTGCGGATACTGCCGTCACTGAAAGTGATGAAAGTGATGCAGCGAAGATACTGGAACTGCTTAAAAATCCCGAAACTGCCGCACTGCTCAAGCAGCTGGCAAAAGCTTTATAAAGTCCCTCCCTCAGAAGAACGCCTCTCACTTTGTGAGAGGTTTTCTTCGTTTGAACCACTTTGCACAGTGACCAAACACTTTTTTTGTTAGCAAGGTTCTGAAAGCATTTTTGAGCGATGTTAGCAAATTCGCGATTTTGTTTGCAACTTCCTCTAATTTCTGCTAACAAATGTTTGCAAGTTCCTTTGGTAAAAATCGAACCTCTGACTTACCGCCTTTCTTAGCAAAAGGCCAAATCTCGTTAGCAAATGTTAGCAAACCAAGGTTTTTTGCAAAAAAGCCACAAAAGCCGCAGAAATAAGAAAAGCCGAAAACCCTGATAAATCAAAGGTTTTCGGCGTGTTTGCTGGCGTCCCTGGCGGGATTCGAACCCACGGCCTTTCGCTTAGGAGAACAAATAACTCTTTGTCCTACGATTCCCTTACACTACATTCCGCTTCGTTTTGTGTCAATTTAGCCCAATGAATTTTTGGTTTCTCACGCCGTTTTGTGTCATTCTGCACAGTTTCAAGGCGCTGGAATACCTTTCGCGCAATTAGCAAAAAATTAGCAGACGGCATTTTTGAGCTTTTGTAAAAACGCAAATTAGCAGATTATTAGCAGAGCGGCCCGCCCGGGGTGTGTTATTTTTATACGCATCCCGGGCTATTTTATCATTTTTATGCAATAGAATCAATCTTAAAATAGGAGGTTTCCATGCCGGCTTATCAATTACAGATCAAACAGGTCGTGGATTACCCACGATGCCGGATTTATCGGCAATTCGTCCATCGGCTGATGGCAGACCGGAGCATTCGCACAAGCGGAGGCTCTGGTCTTTTTTATTTTACCGTACTTTGCAGCTACGCAAACTTCCGCACTTCATACCGCCGCATTGATGGTATTAGCTATACCATCTATCCGGGCGAATGGGTCTGCACACTCAAGGAAGTGTCCCAATGGTTTCGCACACGGTTTCAATGCCAGGCGTTGACAGTGCTGGAACAACTGCAGAAACAGCACTTTATCACTTTTCATACACTGGATCGCGGCAATGTGATCCGCTATAAAATTTGCGACTGGGCGCGGCATAACACGGTGCTTGAATATAATGCTCCCTGCCAAAAGGATACCGGCTTTTTCTTTCTGCCCGTTTCCGTTGTCACAGATCTCATCAGCACAAGCCGATGCTCCGAAATGGATATTATTCTGGACCTCTGGGTTTCAGCCGTCTACAACGATAATCAGGTACAGGGGTCAGACCTGGGGCCAGTAGTCTATTTCCGCAACGGCACCGGCAATCCTCTTGTTGCCTACACTGAACTGGCTGTCCGCTGGGGGGTGTCCCGGGCGACAGTCGGCCGCGTCCTCAAAAAGCTGGCCGCACTGGACTATATCTCCCTTATGTCCTTCCCGGGCCGACACGGCAGCGTGGTCTATTTGAAAAATTACCTGTCCACCATGTTTGAAATATCGGATGTTATGGTGGACAAAGAGGAGGTCGCTATGACGCTCAACATCCATTTGGAACTCCCCGATGAATCAGGCTCCAGCCAAAACACACCAAGTATAGAGCATGAGGTTATCGTTTCAAACGAACTCAATAGCGTTTCAAAATCGCACATTGAAATTATCATCCAAAAGATGGCTCAAATCCTGATGGCACAAGGGATTTCGTGCTTTGGTTGTCCCCTCTCCCGCTATAAGTTATATCCCTTATCGGGCGACTGCCGGGAAGATTTACTACCCCGCGCACGGGAACAGTCAACGCTCTGTTTTGGCTTGTCCATTCTGTGCGGGAACAGGCAGGTCACCACTTTTGAACTTACACTCTCTCCCGTCGCGGAGAATTGAATAAGGAGGTCTTACCATGAAGAAATTTGTTGAAAAAGATGTCGCAGAAAACCCGCTGTACCATGATACCTGGAAACTGTTGAAAAAATACCGCGATGTGGTGTGGAGCCTGGAAATTTCTGTCCAGCATGTGCGTTCCAAGTTTGAGATCGAATACGGCACATCCATCGAGGAATTTCTGGATTCCATCTATCTGGCCGGCGCCGATCTGAATGGGAGCGATATTGAACACCATGCTAAGTGCATTGAGCGCAGCCACAAAATGCTGAAACTTTTGGATTCAGCAGTCGAATTGCTTCGTACCCGCCACAAGAACGGCGAGGCCTATTACTGGCTGCTTTACTACTCCTTCCTCTCCCCGCAGCAACTCAAAAATGTGGAGGAGATCATCGAGAATTTGCGTCCGCATATCCGGGACATCTCATTCCGTACTTACTACCGCAGGCGCAGGGAAGCCATTGACGCACTCAGTTCCGTACTATGGGGGTACACCTCCAAAGACAGTTTGGATATGCTGGAACAGTTCTTTCCAGCGCCAAAACCAGATGAAAAGGCCAAGGGCAAATAATTGGCAGAATACGGGAATGAAATTGGCGCATTCCTGCCCTTGAGCCGTAAATCCTGGTGTGCTAAACTGAATATGCTCAAACTTGCACCCAAAACTGAATGCAGGCAGTGAACGGCACCTTTTTCAAGGTGCTTTTTTGCTGCCCTAATGACCGGCCGATTGGGGAGGGAGCCCGCATCTATTACAAGAGCTGCGGGCTCCTCTTTTGTTTGAGTCCCGCATATTACATTTGGATTGGAGGTCCGAAAATTGAAAAAACGCAAGATTCCTCACCAAAAGCGAAACGGCGATACCAGCCCTCCGCGCCGTTTTTCCATTGGCAGAATCGCTTATATGGCGTTTCTGTGTCCCACCGTCTCATTGATGTTCAGCCAGCCGGCCTTTGCCGCAACCGATGTTTGGACAAAGGCCACAGAAATCATGCAGGATGTCTACACGCAGATCCTCGCTATCTCCACGATTGCGGCCATTGTGACCGCTTCGGTAGCATTGCTGCTCATGAATTTCTCCCGTTCTGGTAAAACGGTGGATGAAAGCAGAGCTTGGCTCAAACGAATTGTTATCACCTGGGCCATCTTAAACAGTCTGGGCTTTATCATGTCCTATATCGTCCCCTTCTTTGAGGGTGGTCAGTGGGCAGGTTGATCGGCATCACATTGATACCCGACGAAAGGAGGCATGACCTATGGGTATTCTGGACGGCATTGTTGAATGGATTGCAGAGCAGGTCATGGCGGGCCTTGACTTGATAACCACCTCGGTTTTGGGGGCACTGGGCTGCGATATGGCGGTATTTCTGCGCTACTTTCCCGCGGCCGAAACGATGTACAGCGTTTTTGTGGCACTGGGCATCGGTATCATTCTCCTTAACTGGGTGTGGCAGCTGTTCAAGAACTTTGGCCTGGGAGCCGGTATTGAAGCGGAAGACCCGCTCAAATTGAGCATCCGGTCCGTCATTTTTATTCTTTTAGCGTTCTTCTCCAATGAGATTGTCAGCATGATCCTGACCATCGGCGGCACACCGTATAACTGGATTATGGATTCGGAGCTGCCGGCACTCAGTTTTGCGGATTTCAATTCTGTCATGCTGGTCATCATCGGGGTGTGCGCCAATGGGGCTGTGGCCCTTATCACTCTGATTTTAGTCATCATTCTGGCGTGGAACTACCTGAAGTTGCTGCTGGAAGCGGCAGAGCGATATGTATTGCTCGGCGTGCTGGTCTATACGGCTCCAGTAGCCTTTTCCATGGGGGCAAGCCAGACAACATCAAACATCTGGAAATCCTGGTGCCGGATGCTGGGCGGTCAGATTTTTCTTCTGCTGATGAACGCCTGGTGCCTGCGCCTGTTCACGAGCATGGTTGGTTCGTTTATCTCCAACCCGCTCTCTTTGTAAGGAGGGCCATTTTGAAAAGACTCAAGAAAATTTTGTTCCTTGCGCTGATGGTCGCAGCTCTCTCCTGTCTGTTCTGCCAGCCTGCTTTCGCTATTTCGGAGGAAGAAGTCCAGGCACAAGTGGACGCCGTAGGCAAAGAAGCCGTTTCGGGGAATGTGCTGATCTGGTTTATGTGCGCAATCGGATTTCTTAAAGTATCACAGAAGATCGATTCTTTTATGGCAAGTCTGGGCGTCAATGTCGGCCATACCGGAGGCAGTATGCTGGCGGAGGCTATGATTGCGGCCAGGGGATTCAGCGGATTTAAGAGCTTTGCCAGCAATCACTTTGCGGGAGGCCGCAGCAGTCATTCCTCCCATGTCCGTGCAAACGGTGGCGGAAAAGGCGGTGCTGGATTCGGCGCTGGTTTTGCCAGCGGTGGCTTGGCCGGCGTGATTAAAAGGAATGTTACCAATAATGCGGTCAAAACGGCCACAACGCCCCCGGATGCCAAGCCCTCCGGATTAAGTGGGCTGGTCGGCGGCGCTGCAGGCGGCATCGGTGGACATATCTACGCCTCCTCCGTAAGCAAAGGAGGCAATTTTGCCAACAATGTCATAGGATCGGTTGCTACCGGGAGTATCACCCAGATGGGAACTATGACCGGGGATAAAGCTGTAGAAGCTCTGCATTCCTACATGGGTCATGCGGCATTGGAGCCCGGGGCCGAGAATATTCCCACTTATCAGAATGTGGAGATTGGCGGCGGCCGCATTACCGGCACAGAAGTCACTCCGGAGCATCCAGAAGGCATCGCTTTTGGTATGTATCATGCAGACCAGTATGTGGCGCCGGAAGGCCAATACACAACCGTTCACGCTGTAGATGGTACTGCCTGGTATAAGCAGTATGCCGCGGATGCGGTTGAAAAATCCCCCTATATGGCACCGGACGGCTCGATTGCCTATCACGAATCCATCGTGAAGAAACTGCCGCCTACTCCCAAAAGAAAGGACAAACTCTAATGGCTGAAGAACAAAAAAACAGCTCCGCCGAAACAGTAGATGCTGCGGCCTCTGCCGCACATACGGTCAAAGGCGCTATCAAAGCTGGCAAGGCCATCTCTGGAGCAGCGAAAGGCGCTGCCGCCGCCGGCCCCTATGGGGCTGTGGCTGGGGCCGTCTGGGCCGGCCGAAAGCACATCGGCAAAATCATTGCCGTCATTGCCATTCTGCTTTTGCTGCCTGTCCTTTTCCTCCTGATGCTGCCCGGCCTGATTTTTGGAGGGCTGGTCAATGCCTTTTCACCAGCTGATCCTGACACGCCTATCCTCAACAGCGAAACCGCCATCGTAGAAAACGCCAACGACATTACCTTTGCCATCAACGCCATTCTGGGTGAGGCGCTGGATGATGTGATGGCCCGTATCGAAGTGGACTTTGCCTCTTCTGGCGCCGACAAAATGGAGGTCAAAAACCCCTATTCTTCCGGCCTGGTCTACAACGCCAACCTCATCGTTTCACAGTATTGCGCTGCCCGGGATGAAGACTTTGAGAGCATTTCGCTGGATGACCTGTCCACTGTCCTGCGGGAGAACAAAGAGCATCTATACTCTTATACCAGTGTGCGGGAGAGCCGTGAGGTCACATCCGAAGATCCGGAGACCGGTGAGGAAACCATCTCCACCGAGATCTGGATGATCTATACCATTCGCTACAACGGCGAGTCTTATCTTGCCGACCATGTTTTCGCGCTTACGGATGAGCAGAAAGAACTGGCGTCCGATTATGCCTCTAACCTAAGTCTCTTTTTAGGCGACGGCCTGCTGCAAAATGTGGACGAGTGGACAGGGAACAGTATCCCCTCCCTTGGAGATGTAACCTTTACCGACGGCGGGACCCCGGTTGTTTATTACAATCAGCTGGATGAACGCTATGCCAGTCAACCCTATGGCACCGATAACATCGGCGGCTATGGGTGCGGGCCCACCGCCATGGCAATCGTGGTTTCCTCCCTCACGGACGATATGGTAGACCCGGTGGAAATGGCAAAGTGGTCATATGACAATGGCTATTGGTGCAAAAGCAGCGGCTCTTATCACGCATTGATCCCTGCTGCTGCGGAGGAATGGGGCCTTCCGGTATCCGGCTGCACGACTTCCGAGCCCCAGCGGATTCTGGACGCTCTCGCAGATGGCAAGCTGGTCGTGGCAATTATGTCCGAAGGCCATTTTACCTCATCCGGCCACTTCATTGTTCTCCGTGGCGTAAAAGACGGCCAGATCATGGTGGCTGACCCGGCCAGTTACAAGCGAAGCGGGCAGTTGTGGGATCTGTCCATCATCTTAAATGAAGCAAGCCGCCGTGCGGCAGCAGGCGGTCCTTTCTGGATTATTGGCTGACCGCACCGCACCCCGGCATCAGAAACGAGGTAATACATGAGCAACAAGAATGACCATGATATTTATATCATACCGCCGAACTTCATAGAAACAGGCACTTTTTTTGGCGGTATGTTCCGTGCGCGGAATGTGATTGAAGCCGGCATCCTGGCACTTGCCATTGGGACGCCGGTTTTTTTGTGCCTTCCATTTGGGCTGACCGCCCGCATTATTGCTTTATGCCTGACTGCGCTCCCGGTGGCATTGGTTGCCCTCATTGGCATTTCAGGGGAAAGTCTCTCGCAGTTTCTGATCACTTTTCTGAAATACCTGCGGAATCGCCGCGTTGTCGGCGGTGACGGTGAACAGCCCTGTGAAAAAACGGCTCCCTCCAAATCAGCCGGCAAGCATCTCAAACAGAAGCCTCCAAAGGAGAGAAAGCCCAAGGCGCCGAAGCGCCGGCGGTCTGGTGAAGCAGATTTCCCCGCTGAGTTTGATGAAGTCCGCGGATATGAAATCCGTGAAAAGCTCCGGCCCAAGAAAAATGCTAAAAAGGATCGTCCTGCCAAGGGCAATAAGGCAAAAAAGAACGCAAAAAAGCGCCATGAAAAGGAACGCCTGCCCAAACGCCCCGCCCGTGTCAAGGAGCAGAAGCCCGCCTGCCTCAATCCAGTGGCGGATTATCTGCCCATTGAGAAAGTGGAGAACGGCATTATCTATACCAAAGACCATCGCTTTGTCAAGGTGGTCGAAGTTGTCCCCATCAACTTTATGCTGCGCAGCGCCCGGGAACAGAGGAATATCATCTACTCCTTCGTTTCGTACCTGAAGATCTCGCCCATCAAGCTCCAAATCAAGGTTCTGACCCGCCGTGCGGACATCAACCGCCACCTGGACACGGTGCGCCAGGAGATGGCCCATGAGGAAAACGAGCAGTGCCGCTTGATGCAGGAGGATTACCTGAACTTTGTGCAGCAGGTCGGCTCCCGGGAAGCTGTGACCCGGCGGTTTTTCCTGATTTTCGAGTATGAGCCCTGGGCCAATACCCGGCGCTCCGAACAGGAAGATGAGGCAATCCAATCTCTCCAAAGTGCTGTCCACACGGCATCCAATTACCTGCGTCAATGCGGCAACGAGGTCGTTGTCCACGAAAACGAGGACGAATTTACCGTAGATGTTTTCTATAATTTGTTGTGCCGAAATGAAAGTGCGGTCAAGCCCCTGTCGGTACGGGCACAGGAAATTGTGGCACAGTATCTCGACAAGGGGCGGGAGGGCGAGATTGACCGCATCCCGGCGGCTGAATTTGCTGCTCCCAAAAGCATCGACTTCACCCATGGACGGTATCTCTGCATAGACGGGCTGTACTATACTTATCTGCTCGTCCCATCAGATGGTTACAAAACACAGGTGCCCGCGGGCTGGCTGAGTTTGATCGTCAATGCCGGTGATGGCATTGACCTCGATATGTTTCTTTCACGCCAACCCAAAGAGCGCATTATTCAGCGGGTCGGCCAGCAGCTCCGCATCAACCGGTCAAAAATCAAGGATGCCAGCGACACGAACACGGACTTCGATGATATAGACGGCGCTATTCGGAGCGGCTATTTTCTGAAGGAGGGCCTTGCGAATAACGAAGATTTCTATTATCTCAACTTGTTGATTACTGTGACTGCCCCTTCTGTGGAGGACCTGGAGTGGAAGGCCAGCGAAATAAAAAAGCTCCTGCTTTCGCAGGATATGGATGTCTGCAACTGCCATTTTCGGGAGGAGCAGGCATTTTGTTCTGCCCTCCCGCTGGTTTCCATGGAAAAGGGACTGTTCGAGCGTGGTAAGCGCAACCTGTTGACTGGAGGCGCGGCCAGCTGCTATCCGTTCACTTCGTTTGAGATGTGCGATGACAATGGAATCCTTCTGGGGGTCAACAAATATAACAGTTCCCTCATCATCGTGGATATTTTCAACTCTGCGATTTACAAGAACGCCAATATGGCGATCCTGGGTACCAGCGGCGCAGGCAAGACCTTTACGATGCAGCTCATGGCGTTAAGAATGAGGCGGAAAAACATTCCCGTTTTCATCATTGCACCGTTGAAGGGGCACGAATTCCACCGTGCCTGTGCCAATGTAGGCGGGGAGTTTATCCAGATTTCCCCGGCCAGCCCGCACTGCATCAATGTGATGGAGATCCGCAAGGTGGATCGGTCGGTCAGTGAGCTTCTGGACGGGCCGGGAATCCAGCTCTCCGAACTGGCCGCCAAAATCCAGCAACTCCACATATTTTTCAGTCTGTTGATCCCTGATATGTCTCACGAGGAACGACAGCTGTTGGATGAGGCTCTGATCCGCACCTACAATTCCAAAGGTATCACTCATGACAACGCCTCATTGGAAGACCCGGCCAATCCGGGCTACTACCGGGAGATGCCGGTGCTGGGCGATTTATATGAGATTTTGAAGGCCGCCCCGGAAACCACTCGCATGGCCCATATCCTCAACCGTCTGGTGAATGGCTCCGCCAGTACCTTTAACAAGCAGACCAATGTGCGGCTGGATAATAAGTACACCGTACTGGATATTTCCTCGCTTACTGGTGATTTGCTGACTGTGGGGATGTTCGTGGCCCTTGATTTCGTTTGGGACCGCGCCAAAGCTGACCGCACCGAGGAAAAAGCCATTTTTATTGACGAGTGCTGGCAGCTTCTTTCCGGCGCAGGCGCCACGGGTACCAGGCTGGCCGGTGATTTCGTTTTGGAAATTTTCAAGACGATTCGCGGCTTCGGTGGATCAGCGATCTGCGCCAGCCAGGACCTTAACGACTTTTTCAATCTGGACGAAGGCCGTTTCGGGAAAGGCATCATCAACAACAGCAAGACTAAGATCATTCTCAATCTGGAGGATGACGAAGCGGAGCGTGTCCAGGAAACCCTCCATCTCTCTGACGCAGAAACGATGGAGGTCACACACTTTGAGCGCGGCAGCGGTCTGATCTCCACCAATAACAACAATATCATGGTGGAGTTCAAGGCCAGTCCATTGGAAAAAGATCTCATAACCACAGACCGCAGGGAACTGCGGGAGCTTTTGGAGCGCAAGCGCCAAGAACAAGCTGATTCCGCTTAAAAGGCATTTTCTCTGGGAGGTGCGGAAGCGCCTCCCTTTATTGCGCGGAGTAGTGTAAAGAACATGGTTGGATGCTTTACCAACAGACGGCGGGGCAGTACCGTCCTCCGCAACCATTTAGAATTTTATATGAGGTGAGTCCAATGTATTCGACAATAAAGTAATCAAACAATGAATTTAGAGGTGATATAAAGCGAGTTTAAGAGTTTCTTTAAGCAAGTTGGAGGCAATGAAGGCGACAAATGCAAATATAACACCCGTTTAGATACTTACGGCTGCGGCTGTCAACACAACTGTAACTACTGCTATGCCCGTTCATTGCTTCATTTTCGTGGATTATGGGATGCGGCGCATCCTCGTGTTGCAGACATTGAAAAGGTCCGGCGGAAAATCCGCAGTCTCCCATCCGGAAGCATCATCAGGCTTGGAGGCATGACAGACTGTTTTCAGCCCTGTGAACTCCAGTACCACACTACCTACCAGACCATCCAGGAGATGAATCTATGCAGGGTAAGCTATCTCATCGTCACGAAGTCTGCACTTCCCGCTGCCCCGGAGTATTTAGAGATCTTGGACAAGGAACTGGCCCATATTCAAATTACCGTGACCTGCCTGGACGATGCACAAACCGCCCAATTTGAAAAGGCCAGTCCTCCCAGCCAGCGCATCCGCGCAATTCAGGCTCTGCAAGCGGAAGGGTATGATGTGGCAATCCGATTAAGCCCCATCATCGAGGAATACATGGATTTCGACAAGCTGAATGATTTGGGAATTGAGCGGTGTGTGGTTGAATTTCTGCGCGTCAATTCGTGGATTAAGCAGTGGTTTCGGGGTGTTGATTTCTCTAAATATACCGTGCGGCAGGGAGGCTACCATCATCTTCCTTTGAAAGAAAAGCAGCGGATCGTGGAAAAAATCCATATTCCGCAGAAGACAATCTGTGAAGATGTAACGGAACACTATCAATTCTGGAGGGATTTTGTAAATCCCAATAAAGAGGATTGCTGTAATCTCCGGAAAACGCATCATTGACAGTTCCAATACGCCTATAAGACGCCTTTTTTTCCTACTATTCTCGAAAAACGCCGGATTGACGCTCTAATGGCGTCTTTCCACAATTCCTATTTAACAATGCGCTTTGAAGGCGTCTGATTGGCGCCTTTAATAAAGGAGGTGAGCCCCATGAAGACCAGGGCTGAAATCTATGGGAACGAGGCTACGGACTTGCTACGGATCGTGACGATGTACCCCGGCCTCTGTGAACACCAGCTTCTTTGTTTTCACCCTGGCAAAGAAGATACTACAAAGGCCCTGCTCTCTCATTTGGAGAGGCAGGGCCGCATTTTTCAAACAGACGGCGGTGGTTATTTCCTGGCAGGGCAAACACCAAAAACTGACCATGCGCTTGTCCGGGCAGTGTGGGTCCTGCTGGACTTCATCCGGCAGGTAGATTACCACGCTCCGGCTGATTTTCCCGTTAAACTCGTGTTTTTTGCCGACGGTGAATTATATGAGATTGCTTATATTGCCGCCGGGCAGGAGGCACTTGTCTGCCATGCTCTGCGGGGCAACAAAGGGGGAAGCCGCCGTATCATGCTGGTCGATACTCCGGCGCAAATCGCCCAAATCGACTGTCCGGGCATATCCGGATTTTGTACTGTAGACGAGGAAGGCCAGACAAATTATTTCAAGAAAGCAGGAGGCACATGATTGGATCGAAAACTAATATCCCACCGCATTGGAAGCATTCTCGACGATATATCCCGTCTGAGTAATGCGCTGTACGCGCTGGACACCACTGACATCCAGCGTTACCCCGACAACTATGAAACACTTTCCATAGATGCCGCTTTACGGGCAGAGCGGATTGCCTGCCGGCTGCGGCATCTGATTTATTCCAGCACAACCATCCGCAAAGGTGACTATCTCAAATCCGCCGGTGCAACGCACGGCATCACTGTCAACTGCGAGGACAGGGTGCTGGAGGTGACGCTGCCCTGTTTGCTGCCAAAGCGCAAACAGCGGCAAAGCGATGAGTTCCTGTTGGACCCGCTCTATTTTGTCCTTGATCAATACGCAAGAGAACACCCACTTCCGTATTACCGCGATTGCGTTGTCTGTTTCGCCCAGGTCTATGACCGGGCACTTCCCGACAGGCGGATACGCGATTACGATAATTTATCGGAAAAGCAATTACTGGATCTTCTCTCTTCCTTTGTGATGGCTGATGATACCGGCCTGTTGTGCGATGCCTATAACACGGCCGAACTGGGCGACCAGGATTGCACAAAAATCTATATCATGGAGAAGCAGCGTTTTCCGCAATGGCTGACGGAGCATAAAACGAGTCTACAATCCATCTCGGATTTTTGACCATTTTGGGCCTTCTCCGGCCCGACATCCAGCGAAGCGGCTGAAACGCCCGATTTTCCGGGCTTTTTCCCCTCATGGGGAGGCCCATTTTTACCGAAGTCCTCAGTCATTACGGTAAAAATCCTGTGCTTTCAAGGGAGGTGACTACTTGGGAAAAGCACCAACTATTTTCCACAGCCGGATACGCTTCCGTTCCGGCTTTTATCGCTGACCGCTATTTCGGGAGAGTTCCCCACCAGCCAGCTCAACCGCCTTCCCGCCAGCCCTTACTACTTGGAGGCGGTCGTGACTGCGCTCAAAAAGGCCGGACTGCTGCGCACCTACTACCGGGATCGGCTCCGGGGCTATCGGCTGGGGATCAAAGCCAAGTCAGCTCTGCTGGACGGATGGCCCGAGCGTTTTACATTCTGCCTTACAGGAGACGCAGAAACCAACCGGCTCAAAAGCGAAGCAAACCGGAGGTTTCGGCTCCACCGCCTCGCGGAAACCTATATTACTATGGGCAATGCCGGGGTATTGCTCTACCCGGATGAAAAGCCGAAGGTCTTTGCCCAGACCGGTTTTGGCGGCGAAACTGTAACATATCCCGCGTTTTACAGTTCACGCGAAGTCAAGGAGTTGGGGGCTGATGCCACCCAGATCCGAAGCTCCCGCTTCGCAGGGGTGCTGCTGGTCCCCACCGGCATCTTTGTGACCTACAATAGCGGGAGCGCTCTGATGAAGTGGCGCTACAAATCCGAACTGCGGGTAAAAACACTCCTCTGGAACATTCTATGCCAGCAGCGTCTGGCCCAGCAGTACCGTGTCGAACAGGTACATGGACTGGTATTGGGGGACAGCATGGACCTGGCCTACCAGATACTCACCAGTACCGGTGGGGCCAAGCATGACTACTTCATGCTGGACGGCAGCTACGACCACTTTTATTTCCTAACCAATGACCATCAGGGGGAGGTGATACTGGCGTTACTGTGTGACCCTGTGAAAACCGCGGAACTTGACCGCATTCTGTCACAGGGCCTCTACGCCGGCAATCCCGGCAGGGCCATGGAGCAGGATGCCGCAGAGCCGGATGGAACGCCGGTGCTGTTCGGTTACTTCTGCGATCTGCCGCGGATCGTGCGTTTCAACACCGCCCTCGAACTGATGGAACGCCCCGGTACGCTGATCTGCTTTGATTTTCAAGCAGATGTGCTGCGCCGCTATTGCAGTGACCGGGTACACCTGCAAACCATTGACTTTACAAAATTCGAGGGGAGGTTGTTCCCATAAACAAAAAGAAACTAATCATAGGCCTGGCAGCAGCGCCGGCCGCCGTATTTGCGATTCTATACGCAGGCGGTTTCCTGGCACAGCTGTTTGGCAATTACGCGGCGTGGAAACAGGGCGGCGGCATCCCCGGAGACGGAACTTCTCCGGCGATGGCGTCGCCTGATTTTTTTACCTGTCTGGCCTCCGTGTTTCATCCACCCTATGGAGTGTACGGTGTCCTGATCTGCATCGGCCTGTTGGCAATTTTGCTGCTCATGGTCATGCGCATGGGCTACAGCGATACCGGCGAATATGATACTGACCGGAATTTCATTTACTCGGCCAAGGGCACTTACGGTACTTCCGGCTGGATGAGCCGCAAGGAGATGGCCGGTGTGTTGGATCTGGTGCCTGACCTGCGCAAGCATAAAGGCGTTGTACTGGGAATGCTGGACAACAAGGCTGTCTGTATTCCCGAAAATCCCCATATCAACGGCAATCTGGCTGTGTATGGCTCCAGCGGCAGCATGAAAACCCGGTCCTTTTGCATGAATCGTATCCTTCAGGCGGCGGTCCGCGGAGAATCCCTGATTATTTCAGATCCGAAAAGTGAGCTCTACGAAAAATCCAGCGAGTATCTGCGGGATCAGGGGTACTGTGTCAAGGTGTTCAATTTGGTCAATCCGGAAAACTCGGACAGTTGGAACTGCCTTTCCGAAGTGGAGGGGCAGGAACTGATGGCGCAGCTTTTTGTAGATGTCATCATTAAGAACACCATCAACAACGGCAAGGGTGACCATTTCTGGGATTCCTGTGAGATGAACTTGCTGAAGGCCCTCGTCCTCTATGTGGACCAGAGTTATGCTGAACAAAACCGCAATATCGGAGAGGTGTACCGGCTGCTGACTTTAAGCGGCGAGTCCGATTTGGACAGCCTGTTTGAGAACTTGCCGCCCACCCATCCGGCCAAAGCGCCATACAGCTTGTATAAGCAGGCCAGCGATACAGTTCGTAGCGGCGTCATCATCGGCCTCGGCTCCCGTCTGCAGGTGTTCCAGTCGGAACTCATCAAGAAAATCACCACCCGGGATGAAATTGACTTGGAGCTGCCCGGCCAAGAGCGGTGCGCCTACTTCCTTGTTACCAGCGACCAGGACAGCACCTTTGACTTTCTGGCAAGCCTGTTCCTGTCCTTCTGCTTCATCAAGCTGGTGCGGTATGCAGACAAGAACTGCGAAGGAGGCAAACTGCCGGTACCGGTGCATGTCCTGGGTGAAGAATTAACAGCCTGCGGCACCATTCCAGACCTCTCCCGCCGGTTAAGCGTCATTCGTTCAAGAAATATCTCTATGAGCTGTGTGTTTCAGAACTTGGCGGGCTTGCAGAATCGGTATCCTCTCAATCTCTGGCAGGAAATTCTGGGCAACTGCGACGCGCAGTTGTTCCTGGGCTGCACAGATGAATTGACGGCGGAGTTTATTTCTTCCCGCACGGGACTGGCTTCTGTGTCGGTATCCAGCAAATCCAAGCAGCTGGGTACCTGGCGTATCTCCAACTACACGCCGGAATACCGGGAAACCTCTGGTGTCGGCAAGCGTCCTGTCCTCACCCCGGACGAAGTTCTGCGGCTCCCTATCAAGCAGGCGCTGGTCATCATCCGGGGGCAAAAAGTTCTCAAGGTAGACAAAATGGACTATTCCAAACATCCGGAGGCATCCAAGCTCCGTTCCTGCAAGGCATCCGCCCATATCCCCGAATGGCGCAGGCTGGAACAGGAGCAACCGAAACCCTCTGCGGCGCAGCCAAAGCCGCAGGCTCCCGCGCCTAAAAAGCCAGTGAAGAAAAAGCCGAAGGCGGCCAGCACATCTACCAACACCAAGCAGACCGCAGCCGTTCCTACCGCAGAGGCTCCGAATGGCATCATCACGACAGATAAGGACTCGATCCTTTCTTAATACAAAACATAGGAGGTTAATTTTATGGCAACCAAGAAAAAAGTATTGCTGGAGCAGGAAACTCCTGTTCCTGAAAACACCGCCCCCGCGGACGGTACCATTTCTTCCGCCGGCCCCCCGGCTGATGCGGCGGCGCCGCCTGACAGTGACGATTTGAGTGCGCTGCTGGCCTCTATGGGTCAGACCAATGACAGCGCCTCTACGGATCAACCTGATGGCGACGCCACTTTGGAAGGCTCTGACCCTCCCCTTGAGTTTATGGAAACGGAGGCGTCTGATGAAGCTGCCCCCGAGGGTGACGGCACGGCCTCTGGCGCCCCTTCCGATTCGGATGAGCCTGCCGGATCGGCGGCCGGTGAGGAAGAGACTCCTTCCAATTTGTCTGCTGAAGGTGCAGATGACACCCCGGCGGAGACGGTTTCCGAAACTGCTGGGGAGCCGGCTCCCCCCAAGCCCAAGCGGGCACCCCGGCGGAAAAAGGCGGCGCCTGTGGAAGCTCCCGTACATGGCGAGAATGAGGACTCTGCGGAGGCTCCGGCTGCTGAAGAGCAGGCTGTGGAATCTTCCGCCTCTGTTGAGAATACGGCGCCGCCTGATGAGGGAGAAACACCCATTTCAGAGGATACCGCTCCCCAAGAGGAGGCGCCGGTAGATACTGCGTCTGCTCTGCGCCGGACCGCCGTAACACACCGCAGTGACACCTCTATCCTGACCATCCGCAGTCGTGAAGAGGTGGAAACACAGGAAGACCGCGAGGATGTCATTTGGCACGAGATCCACAACGCCTACCGCACCCGCCGCATCCTCACAGGTCAGCTGGGCGGCATTGAGCAGCTGGACAACCGCAAAACTGTGGCCGTAGTGGATTACAAGGGATTCCGCATCATTATCCCCATCAAGGAGATGATGATCAATCTGGGCCGCAGCCCTTCCGGCCAGGAGTATGCCGACCTGATGCTGCGTCAAAACAAGATTTTGGGGAATATGCTGGGGGCGGACATTGACTTTGTGGTACGCGGCATCGACTCCAAGACCCGCAGCGTTGTCGCAAGCCGCCGTGAAGCTATGATGCGGAAGCGCCAGACCTTTTATTTCGATTTGGACGCCGAGGGGAAGTACCGCATCTACGAGGGGCGTATTGTTCAGGCCCGGGTCATCGCTGTTGCGGAGAAGGTCATCCGCGTCGAGGTATTCGGCGTTGAAACCTCAATTCTGGCCCGTGATTTGGCTTGGGACTGGATCGGCGATGCCCACGAGCGTTTCTCCGTGGGCGATGAAGTGCTGGTCCGCATTCTCAATGTGCGGCGCAACAGCCTTGAAGACCTCGGAATCCGTGCCGACATCAAGAGCACATCTGAAAATACCGACCGGGACAATCTCCAGAAGTGCCGAATCCAGGGTAAATACGCCGGAAAAGTGACCGATGTACACAAGGGTGTGGTTTATGTCCGGCTTGCCAATGGCGTCAATGCGGTAGCTCATTCCTGTTATGACTACCGGATGCCCGGAAAGAAGGATGATGTATCCTTTGCCGTCACCCATTTGGATGTGGAGCGCGGCATCGCTCTTGGAATCATCACCCGGATCATCCGGCAGAATCTGTAAACCGAAAACCGCCTGGGAAGTATCAAATAACTGCTTCTCGGGCGGTTATTTTATTATTTCAATCCTAACGCATATACATCCTTCCAACCCTCTCTATTTTTAATTTTATTTTCCGTTTGCGTTGATTTTTCACAAAATACGGGATATAATATATAAAAACACTGGATTAGGAGGTTGTTTATGCTGATTCAATTTAGTGTAGAGAACTATCTGTCTATCAAAGATAAAGTTGTCTTATCCCTGCTGTCCAGTAGGGACAATGAGCATCCAGAGCATCTCATCGCAGATGGAAACAAAAACTATCTGAAATCCGCTGTTATCTATGGAGCCAATGCTTCTGGGAAGTCTAATGTCTTGAACGCATTCTGGTTTATGGTAAACTATGTGCTGACTTCTCATAACCAGCAGCTCCATAAAACGATTGCGCGTTCACCATTTAAGTTCGATCCTGAAACACCTGCTCGCCCCAGTAGTTTTGAGGTCATCTTTACCACAGAAGGCGTTCGATATGCGTATGGCTTTTCTGTAACAGATAAGGCTGTCACGGAGGAATACCTATACTACTATCCCAACGGCAGACAGGCGCTTATTTTTGAGAGAAAAAACACCAAGGATTTCCGTTTTACGGTCGATGTTGATGAGCAAAACACACTCAAGGAGCGCACCTCTGCAAACAAGCTCTACTTGTCAGTTGCATCAAACTGGAGTTACGCCAAAGTGATCCCTGTCCTGGAGTGGTTTGCCTCCTGTCAAATCATCACGAAGAATTCCGTGGCGGATGCCTATGGAATTGAAGCAGAGCAGTTGAAAAATGACGACTACCGGCGTGTAATCGCATCTATGCTGCGTGTTGCAGATTTGGGAATACAGGCGCTCCAAATGCGCGATTCAGACCCTGCGCCTTCTCAACGCAGTGACATTTTTGCAAATATTGATGCCATTCATACGGTACATGACGCCAACGGAAATGCGTGTTCCTATGCCTTGAATATGGCAGAGGAATCTGACGGCACCAACAGTTATTTCAAGCTGATCGGTGTTGTGAAAAAGGCTTTAGACCTGGGGACGCTTCTTGTGGCTGATGAAATGGACGCACACCTCCATCCACTTCTGACCAAGCATCTGGTGTCCCTTTTCGACAGCACAGAATTTAATCCCAAGGGTGCTCAGTTGATCTTCACATCACACAGCACCAACCTTCTTGATTTGGATTTCTTGAGAAGAGATCAGATTTGGTTTACAGAAAAAGATGAGCAGACCGCAGCCACAGACTTGTTCTCCCTTTATGATTTTTCCATTCGCAAGGACACCAAAGTAGAAAAGGGATATTTGATCGGCCGTTTTGGTGCAATTCCTTTTATCAAGGGAGGGCTGTAAAATGGCACGGGGACAGATTGAAAAGCGTGGACAGCGACGCAGGAAATTAAAACCCGTCATTCTGATTGTGACGGAGGGCTCGCAAACCGAGCCAAAGTATTTTGAACATTATCGCAGCCGCCAGACCAACATTGATATTCGCGTGGTCGGCAGCCACACCAAAGGGGGCGAAACCGATTACCTCGCTCTGATTCGGAAAGCTGTGGAATACCAAAGCAAAAATCAGCTTTCTGTATCCAATGGCGATGCTGTATGGGTCGTTGCAGACGGTGATGTGAACTATAATACCCCTGATCCTATCGCGGCCAAAGACAAATTGCTCTCCAAAGCACAGAAAATGGCTGATGCAAAGGGCATTCATATTGCGCTCTCTAATCCTTGTTTTGAATTTTGGTATCTGCTTCACTTTCAGTACACCACTAAGTTTTTCAAGGATTATCCTGCAGTAAAGAATGCCTTGACCACTTACCTTCCGGATTATGAGAAAACCGGCGATGTGTATTCCCAGTTGTCTGCTCATACAACCAATGCTCTCCAGAATGCCAAGCGTGTAGAGCAATATCATCTTCAAAATGGCAGCAGCAAACCGTTTGGAATCGCCGTCAATCCATTCACCGATATTTATCAACTGGTGGAATCGCTGCTGTAATTGGCACAGGATTGTCCTTGCATTGGCACAGCCTTGCCCTTGAGCCGTAAATCCATATCTGTTATACTTGGTACAGTCAAAAATTTGTAATGCAGCCGCTCCGGCCGGGAGCGGCTGTTTTTATTTCTGAGTAAAGGTGGTGGTTTTTATCCATAGCATACTGCAAAAGCTCCGCAGTGCATTAAAAAATGAGCGGGGCGAGGCCAACTACTTTTCCACGGTGGTGTTTATCTTCATTGCCGTTGTTTTGCTGGCCTTTATCATCGACTTGTTCGGCATTATCTCTACAAAACAGGAGCTTGACCATGCAGCCGATCAGATGGTCAAGCAGATCCAGTTGTCCGGCGGCATCAACAGCGAGACGGATGCTCTCTTTGATTTCCTCTGTTCGGAGATCGAGGGGGCCGACAATATCACCTATTCGATTGACGCCACATATAAATCTCCCACACCTTCCGGGATGTCCCGGGCCATCCAGTTGGGAACGCCCTTCTATATTACCATTGAGGGGGATGCCAAGCTGGGCGGCTTCTGGAATCTGGATCTGGTCAACATCACGGTGGTGGCCCGCGGCTCCGGCGTTAGCGAACATTACTGGAAGTGAGGTGGCCTATGAAGCGTTTATTCTCACAGCTGCACCGGCCGCTCCGCAACGAGCGGGGGGAGATCACCTTCTTCGCCTGCTTCTTTGTGGTTGGAGTTGTCATGCTCATTTCTTTCCTGCTACTGTATGCTTCGGTGAGAATTACTTGCATCAACATCCGCAACGGGGCTAAAATGGAGCTGAACAATCTGAGCGCCACCATCTACGCAGATACTTACCGCTCCCAGAGGGAAACCAATTTTGAAGAGTATTTACGCACCCTCTACTCCAGCCGGGACTACACAGAAATGCTGGAGGCCACAGTTGCCGGCGGCCTTGCTGAAAAGGTCCCTCTCTCTACCGATGACTACACGGTTTCCGACATCAGCCTTGAATTCAATGTGGTGGGCGACCGTGTGGAATACATCTTTTACTGTGATGTTGACTTCTATGTGCGGATGTTTGGACACAGTTACCCCACCATTACCCAGCGGGTAGAACTGACCGGCTACCACAACACCAAATTTTAGCCGTGCTGTTGAAAATTCAGCCAGAACTACAGTATAGGCTTTATATAACAGCAAAAAAGGAGTGTATCACACATGAAGAAGTTTTTCCAATCCAAAGGCTTTATCGTTACTTCGCTGGCCGTCCTCTGTGTTGCCATCCTGGGTGTCTGCTGGTTTGCCAGCCGGGATCGCACAGAAGATTTCAAGCCGGAAGAATCCCCGCCCAGCAGCACGACCAGCGATTGGTCGGATGGCGGCACACAGACAGACGGTGAGAGCGGCGCCGGAGCCTATGCGCCCGGCCAGTCCTCCAGTCCTGAAGAGGAGTACCCCAAGGTGACCTCCGAAACTGAGGATGAAGTCGTGATCGACTTCACGGACACGGAGAAACCGGAAACAACGCCTCCGCCCGTGCCAGAAGGGAAAACCGAGCGGGAAGACCCCGGTGAAGATCATCCGGTCAATCCTGACCCGGAAGTGCCCAAGGTCACCACTCCCCCTGCGGAAAAGGAGCCGGCCAATAATGAGCCGGCCCCCGGGGCCAGCAATGGCAACGGTGCCGTATATGATCCAGTGTTTGGGTGGATTGTCCCCGGTAATGGACAAGAAACTATTGGAGATAGCGATGGAGACATCAACAAGCAGGTCGGCAATATGGGCTGACCAATCTATGACTGAATATACCCCTGATTGGCCGTCACAGAATTGTGGCGGCCTTTCTATTTTAAGAAGAACGGAGTGTGATGTATTTGAAGCGACTTCTCGCCCTCCTGTGCAGCCTTGCCCTGGTATTTTGTTTGCTCCCTTCCACCGCGTTTGCAGAGGGCGGTAACGGAAATATTGACGGTGGTGGCGGCAGCATGGGCCAAGGCACATCCTCTAATTTCTGGAATCCTGGAAATGATGGTGTGCGAATCACCGTTGTGGATGCCGATAGCGGAAACGCAATATCCTCACCGATTGATTTTACAAATCGATCTCAAAATAATGTCGTTCACTTTGGAAAAGTGAACAAGTTGCAGTATCTTGCCGGCACTGCACTTACTCCCCAATCAGGCGCAGGTTATGACTATACAAGGCCAATACAGTCTATGCCCACCATCGTCAGCAGTAAGGGGCAGAGCAATATTGAGGCCATCAAGCGGTATTTTTGTTCGGAATATGCCTGCCAGATGGTTGCCCAGGCGGCCGGTGTGGACTATGAGCGGATGATCGCTGGCGACTATAAGCTGCTGATCGAGCCCATTGCATACTTTACGCATAACGGCCAGTATTACTGTATGACCGCTACAGAGGCGGCGCTGTATGACCAAAAATCTGGCGGGGCGCTTCGGAAAACCATGACTTCCCTCACCCACAAGAATCTGCCTCTGTCGATGTTTTTGGAATTTAGCGATCTCGGCCTGCCCGCATGGACAGGCAGCACCACAAGCAAGCAGAGCAACGCTGACATCATCAGCAGTCTGGGCGTCGGCATTGTCTGGTTTGATGAGCGCCCGCCCGAAGGGGAAATTGAAGCGCCCGATGTAGAATATCGGGTAGACACGGATGTGATCACATCCGTTACTCTGCGGACGGATACAGATTTAACACCGGACAATCCGGCCTCGGTGACCTTCCATATTCTCGGCACCACCTACCGGGTCAACGATATAGTCATCCCGGCAGGCGACAGCCAGGTGGTCTGGGTCAAATGGCACACGCCCTCCACTCCACAGTCGGTAACCATCACGGTTTCCGTCAGCGGGGCCTATACCGCACAAGATACCTTTGTTGCGGAGATCGTGGACTTGAACGAACATATCCCTCCAGATCCGACAGCAACGGATACCAACCCCAACTACACCGTGCCCTCACTCCCCAATGAGCCGCAGAAGCTCACTGCCAACTGGGGTATATGGAGCTGCTACTGGGTACCGGTTTGGGTTTGGTGTGACCACGATGACTGGGGGCACTGGGTCGATGAAGGCTATTGGGAGTACGAGTACACCGGCTATTCTGCCTCCATCAGCGGTGTGATGTCCCTGATGCCGGATGATATTGTGCCCACGGCCTCCGGGAAGTCAATGAAGAGCGGGTATGGCGTCAAGCAGGATGTGACAGCCACCCTTTCCACCGACGCGCCCACCAGCCATATCACCCATCCGCAGACGGCATTTTCCGTGTTTCCCGAGTTCCAGTACGAAACATACTTGCGCCTTCTGCAGCGGGTGTCCAGCGGCCGGAGCGCCAAATTCACCTTCCAGCCCAATGAGTTCTCTACCTATAACCGGGCTGTGCATTTCAGTCCGCTATGGTTCCCGGATTCCACAGATTATACCGTCTTCACCCAGGTCTGGGACACTTGGACCCCTGATGGAATGTTGAGCATCAACCTGAACGACTATGTTTCAATCGATGGGAGCCTTTATGATGATTGGTACACCAACCGCGAGTAGCCTGTGGCCGGCATACCTGCTCACCGTTTTCTCTGTTGTGGCTGGTTTTGCTGTTTATGATATTCTGTATAGGCGGGTGCCGGATCGGGCGCTCGCCTTTTTTATGCCCTTCGCCGCTCTGGCTCCGTTGCTCAAGGTCTGCCTTGCCGGGGACGGTGGGCAGCTCTGGCCCACCGTTGCCGAGGCTTTGGCGGGGGCATTGCTTGGCTTTTGCATCCCTCTGGCTGCTGCCATGGCAACGGGTGGAACTGGGCTTGGAGGAGGCGATATTAAATTCTGTGGGATACTTGGGCTGATTTACGGCCCTTCCGGGATGGCTCTGGTTTTCTTTGTGGCCGCAGTCTTTGCCATGCCGATGGTCCTTCTGTTCCGAAGGCTTTCCCGGCTCCGCCAGCCCATCGCCATCCCGTTCTTACCTTTTCTTGCCTGCGGCTGCTCTGTTGCAACGCTGGCTGAACTATTTTTATGACAGGAGAATGTGCTTATGAAACTCAACAACCGATTTATTTTCGGTATTTTGTCCCTGGTATTGGCAGCAGTCATTGCTTTTGTGGCTCTGCCCACCATTGCCCGGCAGACCAACGGGAAAACGGAAATTGTCCGCATCACCCAGCCTGTGCTCAAAGGCGAACAGGTCACCAAAGAAAACGCCGAGGTTGTGGAGGTAGGCGGCTATAACCTTCCCACCAATGTGGCTCACAGCCTTGAGGATGTGGAGGGGCTGTATGTGACGGCGGATCTGGCTGCGGGCGACTATATTCTCACCAGTAAGGTGAGCAGCGTCCCGATTTCCTCCGATGTGGCGCTCAACGACATCCCCTCTGGTAAGGTTGCTATCTCCCTGACCGTAAAAACGCTGGCCTCCGGACTGTCGGATAAGCTCCAGCCCAATGATATTGTCCGCATCTATCACTTCCTGGAGACTGCGGAGGAAGTACCCGAACTGCGTTTTGTCAAGGTCCTTTCCGTCACGGATTCTGATGGCATCAATGTGGACAATACCAAGGAGCCCACAGAAGATGAAGAGCCGCAGCAGTCTGCTACCATCACAGTGCTGGCAAGCCCGGAGCAGGCCCGCATCATCACTGAGCTGGAGAACGACGGCGTAGCTCATGTGGCCCTGATCTCCCGCAACAATGACCAGCTGGCTGAAGAACTGCTGGCCGAACAGGACAAGACGCTCCAGGAAATTTACTTCCCGGAAACGCTGACAGAGGATGGCGAGAACGAAGGGACAGATGCAACTGGTGATCCCGCCTCTGCAGAAGATTCGGGTGAGAATACCCAATCGACACCTACCAGTAATACACCGGAAAGCGGTGAATGAAACCAGTTTGATAATTTTGATTATGATAATCGAAATTATATTACCGCACAATCAAGGGCATTCCGCCCTTGGGAAAGGAGTTTCCTATGGGAAAAGTCATTACCGTCTGGGGCAGCCCAGGGAGCGGAAAAAGTATGTTTTCCTGCATTCTGGCAAAAGCCCTGACCCGCGACAAGCGGAAAGCGATCATCATCAATGCGGAAATCAGTGTTCCTATGCTTCCGGTGTGGCTGCCGGAGCAGATCATTCAGACCAATGCCTCTGTAGGGCAGGTACTGAGCAGCGTGGAAATCGATACCTCTTTGGTGGCAGGGCATGTTACCGTGCTCAAAAGTTATCCCTTCATTGGAGTGATGGGCTATGCTGCCGGTGAAAATCCGTTGAGTTACCCGGAAGTCAAGTACGCCATGGTACTCCAGCTGGTCAACGCCGCCGCAAGGCTTGTGGATTTCGTCATTCTGGACTGCAGTTCCAATATGACGAATGTGTTCACGCCTGCCGCCATTGAGTCAGGGGATCTGGTCATTCGCATCCTGACGCCTGATCTCAAGGGCGTTAATTACTTAAAGGCCCATCAGCCCTTGTTGGGAGATGGGCGTTTCCACTACGATCAGCACATGACCTTTGCCGGCATGGCCCGCCCTTTCCACGCGCTGGATGAGATGGGCCATATCATCGGCGGATGGGATGGCCTTCTGCCCTATGGCAAGGAGATCGACCGCTGCGCCACCGAAGGCGGGATGTTCCAGGCCATCAAATACTGCAATCCCAAATACACAGCTTCGCTCAACAAAGTTTTGGATGCGCTGGAGCAGATGGAGCTGGCTGACCATGCCGCAGAGGATGATGGAAACGAAACCGAGCATTTTGAGGAGGAAACTGCCGATGAATAATCTCAATGACATTTTCTTCGCTCCTGCGGCCAATCAGGACCTTACCTATGAACAGATTCTGGAAGATGTACAGCGGTATTTTGCGGAAAACCACGCCGCCACGATTGCAGAGGCCGGCGATGGAAATACCGACCGCGCCTCCTCCCTTTTGAAAGAACTGATGGTGCAGTACATCGTCAAGCGAAAATACGCCATCGAGGGGCTGACCACGGAGGAACTGTGCGAGAAGCTCTATGAGGACATGGCCGGGTACTCCTTCCTGAAAAAGTGGATCTACAAACCCGGTATTGAGGAGGTCAACATCAATGCCTACAACGACATTGAGGTGATTGAAGCCGGCGGGCGCAGCGTTAAAATCCCGGACAAGTTTTCCTCTCCACAGCACGCTATTGATGTGGTCCGGCGCATGCTCAACGCCTGCGGCATGGTCATAGACGATACCATGCCCAGCGTGATCGGATTCCTGGATAAGAATGTGCGTATCTCTGTGGATAAGACGCCGATTGTTGACCCGGAGGTGGGGATCAACGCTTCCATCCGTATCGTAAATCAACAAACGGTTTCTGCACAGAAGCTGTTGGACTCCGGCAGTGCAACAGCGGAAATGCTTCATTTTCTGACCGCCTGCATCCGCTATGGCGTATCCGTCTGCATTGCCGGGGCCACCGGCTCCGGCAAAACTACCATCATGGCATGGCTGTTGTCCCAGGTCCCTGACAACCGACGCCTCATCACGATTGAGGAGGGCAGCCGCGAATTTGATCTGGTTAAGCGGGACGAAAATGGAAACATTCTGAATTCCGTAGTCCATCTGCTCACCCGGCCCAGCGAAAATCCTTCCTTGAACATCAACCAGGACTTCCTGCTGGAGCGGGTCCTTCGTAAGCACCCGGATGTGATCGGCGTCGGTGAGATGCGGTCTGCGGCAGAAAGCCTGTCCGCTGCAGAAAGCTCCCGTACCGGCCATACTGTCTGCACCACAATCCACTCTAACAGCTGCGCTTCTACTTACCGGCGCATGATGACGCTCGCAAAGCGAAAGTATATGATGGGCGATGATGTTTTGATGCAGATCATGGTCGAAGCCTATCCAATCATCGTCTTCACAAAGCAGCTGGAAGACCGAAGCCGTAAAATCATGGAGATCATCGAGGGGGAATGCTGTGAGGGCGAACGGCTGATTTACCGCACCCTCTACTCTTACAATGTGCTGGACAACACTGTTGATGCAGATGGACGGCCCCTTGTGGTCGGCCGCCACAAAAAAGTTTCCGAGATGTCCAGCTCATTGCAGAAGCGTCTCCTGGACAATGGGATTTCCCATAAGGAGCTGGATGAATTTCTTGAGCACGACAAGGAGGTGTTGAACGGATGCCGTGGGTTTACATCATATGCTTCGCCCTCATCGCCGCTGGACTCCTAACGCTGTTTGGTGTGCGGCCGGGCGATTTCATTGATGCGCTTTTCCGGTCACAGCGCAAGTCGGCCACTCTGACCGATGAATTGAATGTTCTGATGGGTACTCCGGCCAAAGGCTTCTTTAATCAGGACTTTGAATTAAAGCAAATCCTCAAAGGCACCGGGCGGGCTGACCGGTATGAAGCAGTCAAACGGCTGACTCTGATCCTGTTCGCGGTGGGCGGCGCCCTGGCGCTGCTGATTGGCAATGTGTACATGGTCCCGATTTTAGGGATCGGATTTTCACTCGCTCCTATTTGGTATCTGCGCAGCACCGCAGCCAGTTATAAAAAGCATTTGAACGAAGAACTGGAAACGGCCATCTCCATCATCACCACTTCCTACCTGCGCACAGAGGACCTGATCCGGGCAGTCAAGGAAAACCTGCCCTACATCAATGAGCCGGTGAAGGCCAATTTTGAGGCATTTGTCTATGAGGCAGAGTTGATTAACGCAAATACTACGAGTGCCATCAATTCGCTCAAAATGAAGATTCCAAACCGTGTTTTCCATGAGTGGGCTAACATCCTCATTCAGTGCCAGTCTGACCGGGCCATGAAAAATACGCTGCCTACCATCGCCCAGAAGTTTTCTGATGTTCGTGTGGTGCAGTCGGAGCTGGAGGCTATGATGCAGGGGCCGCGCCGGGAGGCGATCACGATGATGTTCCTTGTGATCGCCAATGTACCGCTGCTTTATTTCCTGAATGAAGATTGGTTTCACACGCTGCTCTTCACCACGCCGGGCAAAATCGCTTTGGCAATCTGCGCAGCCATTATCCTGTTTGCCCTGACCCAGATCATGAAACTGAGCAGGCCCATTGAATATGGAGGTGACAGCGCATGACGCTTTTAGCTCTCACAGCAGTGATTTGTTTCGGCTTTGCTGTCTATAACCTGACTTGTGCCTTTGCAGACATTCCCACGAAGCGTACCTCCCGTATGATGCTTCTGGCCCGCAAGCAGCAGGGCGTAAAGGCCGAGAAACTGCTGGATGTCTATCTCACCAAAATCGCCGGCCTGATCGCCCCGTACCTGAAGCTGGATAAGCTCAAGCGGAATAAACTGCAGCGGGCGCTGGACATTGCCGGCATGGAGCTGACACCGGAAGTCTACACCGCCCGGGCCTGGGTCACAGCCGGGGCAGTCGGCCTCAGTTCTCTGCTGATGGCGTTTTTGATACCGCTTATGGTGCCTGTTCTGATTGGTCTGGCCGTGGCTCTGTGGTTTTCAACCTATTACAAGGTTTTTGACTTTGTGAAAAAGCGGCGCAAGCTCATTGAGAATGAGATCCCTCGCTTTGCCCTTACCATCGGGCAGAATTTGGAAAATGACCGGGATGTGTTGAAGATCCTTACTTCCTACCGCCGGGTGGCGGGCAAGGACTTCGGCGCGGAGTTGGACCAGACGATTGCCGATATGAAGACCGGCAACTATGAAAACGCCCTCATCCATTTTGAAACCCGCATCGGCAGCCCCATGCTGTCCGATGTGATCCGGGGACTGATTGGCGTATTGCGAGGCGACGATCAGAGGATGTACTTTAAAATGATCTGTTTTGACATGAGGCAGATTGAGCAGAACAACTTAAAAAAGGAAGCGGCCAAGCGCCCCAAGAAGATCCAGCGTTACTCCATGATGATGCTCATCTGTATCATGATTATCTACCTGGTGGTCCTCTGTACCGAGGTTATGGGCTCCTTGGGCGCTTTCTTTGGATAATCGGACTGCGAATGGAACGGCCCCACATCTGAATGTGAGGGCCGTTTCCTATAAGAGCTCTATGGTTTTCTCTGCAAGATACAGCGGAAGATTCGTGATAAATGATGATGCACATTCGAGGCGTCCACATTTTTCTTTGTTTTGCAATTCATTTTTTCACATTTTTCTGAATGTATGAAGCAGAAAAAACACATTTTTCTACCTCTTGCAGTGTAAAGGAGGTAAGTGCTTGTTCTATAGCGGATTTTTGTAGCGGTAGTCAGCTGCCGTCATTTATTTCTGGGCCAGCCTGTCATATACAGGCCGGCCCTTGTTTTAAGGAGACTTTTATGCCTAAGAAAAAATTTTCCCCGTCTGGCGGCGCACGGGAAGAAAAGCGCCGTTTCCGATGGCTTCTGTATCAAAAGTCGAAAGCCTATCCCAGCCGGCCCATTTCCAATAAAAAGGACATGCTCAAACCGATTCGTCGTTCTTGAGCGGTGAGCAGTCTTTTTATAAAACCATCAACATCAAAACAATAAAATTTCAGGAGGTCTTACCATGAGAAACTTTACCACCCGTATCCAGAACAAGGCGAATGCACTGGCCCTTCGTGCCCGTATGGCGCTTTCCAACCAGCGCGGCGATTTTTACATTTCGGACGCTGTTAAGATCATCATCGCCGTGGTGCTGGGCGCCCTTCTTCTGGCGGCCCTGACCCTCATTTTCAACGACACGGTGATTCCGCGTATCACCAGCGAGATCGAGGGCCTGTTTGGCTAAAATCACCGGCGGGGATCGGTCTGTGGGTTTCCACGGCCGGTCCCCGCTTTTTTAGTTTTTGAAAAAACGAATAACGGAGGTAGAGGATGAAATCATCCTGCAAAATTTATTCTTTTCTGCGGGCCGTTCGCGGCAACTGGCGCAACGCTATCTTTGTAAGCTGCGATTGCGGCAACTGCATGTGCGGCCGGACAACGCCCTGTTCCGGTTTTCTTCTGGCTGTGGATGAGTGCGGACAGGTTATGCTGCTTTCTGCCGAGGACATCCAAAGACTATCCGGAGAAACTGTAGATTCGTCTGAGTGCATTGCCATTTTGTCCCGGCGCGCCTTTGACGCCGCCTTTTCCAAGTACATCGAATGGCACACACCGGAGCCTTCCGCCTGTGCGCTCAGACAACTTTCTCTGGACCCGGGCTGCAATTAACACTGTTTTTTCACACTGAAAGACGCCTTTGCGCCGTCATCTATACGCATTTGGAGGTGATGATTTTTATGACGAAGCAAAAACATATCCAATGCCCTTATTGCCATGCTAACGCCTCTCTTCGCCCCGCCAGCACAGTCTATGGCTGTAACCGCCGTTCCCAGGGCAAATATATCTATCTCTGTGATCGCTGGCCGGCTTGTGATGCCTATGTGAGTGCCCATGACCGGACACACCGGCCTATGGGGACTCTGGCAAATGGGGATCTCCGGCACAAACGAATCCTGGCTCACCGGGCGCTGGAGCATCTGCAGCAGAGCCGGCACATGGAAAAATGGGAGGTCTACATCTGGCTCCAGGCCAAACTGGGACTAAATGACCAGCAGGCACATATTGGCATGTTTTCTGACGGGATGTGTGATGAGGTAATTCGCCTCTGTTACAAAGCCGCTGCTCCTTTGGGCAATCTGCATTCGGCCGCTTAAAGGGGGGTGAAACGATGACCAGTTTAACAGAACAGCAGCAGGAACTTGTTGCCCAGAATCTTCCCATCGTACATTGGGTTATTTGTGACTACATCCATGTTAATCCAACTATTTGCGGTATGGAATATGGAGACTTGTTCCAAGAGGGGTGCCTTTGGCTCTGTAAAGCCGCGTCTACTTATAAGAATGACGGACGGGCCCAGTTTTCTACCTACGCCAAAACGGTCGTTAAAAACGGGCTTCTGTCCTATTGCCGGGCGATCTGCAACAGGAAGAAAAAATTCAGCAGGCTTATTATTGGAGAACATGGAGAACTGGCGGCAGACGGAGAGGCCCTGGAGTCCCGGCCCGACGCCTTTGACACCCAAGTATCTCTGATAGAAACTCTGTCATTGCTGGATGCCTGTAAAAAAGATTACGATGGTGTAACCCGGCTTGGTATTGAGGCGCTTGCCCTCAAACTTCAAGGAATGCGGGTCACAGACATTGCGGAGCTTTATCAGGTGCCGCCCTCCCATGTGGGGGCATGGATCTCGCGTTCCACCGCAAAACTGCGCAGAGACTCCAAGTTTCTGAAAAGCCTGCTCTGAATTTGTTGAAAACCGCGGCCTTTCCGCAGTAAAGGATATATAAAAGAAGGAGGTACTGATGAATGGAACAGAATACCCTATATACTGCAATCGGCCGTCTGGATCGGGAAACGAATGGCTGTGGCCGGTCCTGCCCGGTCATCCGCCTGGGCGGGCAAACTTACATGGTGGATATGCAGGAAATGGTCGTTTGGACTGCCCTAAACTGGCGAATTTCTAAACGAGAGGATATTTCCCTCCAGTGTGACAAGCTGGTGTCCTCTCTGGGAGATTGTATTTCCCGCTCTTGGGATGCCTGCGTAAATCGGCTGCTCACCCGAGGTCTGCTGGTATCTGGCTGTGGTGAAACGGAATACGATGCTCTGTATGATTTGTTGAGTTCTCTCGGCATTATTCCAGCCAGCGGATCAATGCTGATGAGGAGCATCTCATTTGTCAAACTGGTGGCAGGCCGCCGAGTCCCTATTCAACAGGCGCTAAAATTATTCCAAAAAGACCGGCGTACCGACTATGAGACCCGTGTTATGAGGCTGGCCCAGCAAGCTCTGCTGTCCACCGCCGAGATCATCAAGTGTGTAGAGCAGGATGTTGCCTATCTTCCCAATGAGCAGTTCTTGATGGAGGCCGTGTACGGCGACGACGAAACCACCTGCTATAATATCGCCGGCATAATGAAAAACAGCCGGAGCAGTCAGGCAGTAACGCTGGCCGTTGCCAACCTCTACCTGCGCCAGCAAATCATTTTTGAGAGGATTACCACATGAAGAATCAATGGAACCAATTCCCGTTCGTGCTACGGCGAAAGATTTTGTTGACCTTTTTGGCCGGGCTCGCAAGCATTGCCCTCAGCCTAATCATCTTCATTATTACCACAGACCATATCCTGCTGGTACTGGGCAGCATAATCTTTCTTGCCTCTCTGGTACTGGTTAGGAGCTTATGGAGCACCATCGCCCGGGGCCAGTATGAGATCGTAGAAGGCGTCTGCTCCAGCGTTGTCTCGCCTATGATGCGGCAGTATCGCAAGATCCAACTAATAGACGAACAAGGTGCGGAGCGCACTTTACTGTTAAGTAAGTCCGCCAAGTTCCAGATTGGCGCCCGGTATCGTTTTTACTTTCAAAGCAGCAACCACCCCACTGTTGGAAACGACTATCTGGACGCGGCTCTCTCCACCAACAGCTTCCTGGGATATGAGGCCCTTGGCGAGCCGGCTGTCCAAGAGGAACAGGCTAAGGAGAACGGCTAAACCTACGGCAAAATAGGAAAGGGATACGGTGCAGGCTACATAACCACAGCATCGTATCTCTTTTTCTTACTCCTCTATCCACTATTTTTACAAAGTTTGATTTGCTGCAGAAAAACGGGGGATTTTTCCTATTTAATAGGTAGAATCTAAAAAGGAGGGCTACCCCCATGTACAAACCACACACGATTGAGCAATACAAAATCCAACAGTTTCTGGATCATACCTTTGCTATGGAGCACTTTCTGGTCTCTCCATTATCCCGCTCCGCACTCATGCTGGAGGACAGATGCGGTGAGCGGATTGCCTTTTCCTTTTCAGACAACGAAGTGCGTGAAATCCCAATCCCTTCTGCGCCATCCCCGGACAAGGTGAAATCGTTCATCCGCAGCTTTCGGGCGCTTGGAGCTAAACCACATCTGCGCACCTTTGAAGATGTCACCCGCTGGTGGCTGAATCACCCGAATCCGCTGACCTACCAACAGGCTCTCGGTCTGCCGGATGAACTTTACCGCCGTTTTCTTTCCTCCACCCTGATTGAAGACGAAGACGCCCAGCGTCTGGCCGCATCAGGGCTTGTTTCGGAAGATGCTTACCAGGACATTCAGCTCTGGTATCTCAACGGCAACACTGCCGACTGCTGGCTCGGCCCCCTCGGTATAGATGGAACAGGCAATCTCTATGCGCTGACCTTCAACTATGGTACACCCCGGGCCAAGGAACTGAAATTCTACCTGTTGGACGATTACTACCGCCACATGAACCACATATTGTAACTCGCCGGGCTAAAATATCTATATATAGTATTATATCACTTGACAAACACAAGATACGGTGTTACACTTAACCTGTAATTGATTTTTGTGCGTTCCCCATGTGGGATACAGATGAAACATCTGTACCGCAAGGCCCAAAGCCCTGCATTGCACACGCAGTTAAGTTTGTATGCTGTATCAAGTGTCAGTGGTATTGCCACGCCCTTTTCGGGTTGGTATCCGCTGGCACTTTTTATATATAGATAGTAACGCCGATGGCGAAGAAAGGAGTGTTATGGCACAAATCTATGTATTTGGCCGAGTCATGCACGAGCTTACTCCCAAAGAGAGCCAGTCAAAGCAGCCGTATGTTTGTTTTGATTTGGTGGAACGCTCCGGAGGTGAACATCCGAACTTCTATCAAGTATGGGCCCGCGGCGACCAGGTTGCCCGGCTCACACGGCTCAAGGTCAAAAAGGGAAGCATGATCTGGCTCACTGGATCGCAGAAACTGGTGGATGTACGGCAAAAGGACGGGGCCACAGTCAAAAAGTTGAAAGTATGGCTGACGGACTTTGGCTTTCTTCCTGGGCAATCTTCCAGAGCAAAAGCGGAACATGAGCAGCATGACTCTGACGCGGCGGCAACCGCTCCAGCCCCCTCCGAGGTAATGGACGGCGACCGCGAATCCCTGCCGGAATAAAATCCGGCACTGCAAGAGGGACCGTATCAAGTTTTCAGAATGAACTGAAGCTTGGTGCGGTCCCTTTTTTTGTTTTCAAGCAAAACTTAAAAGGAAGGACGGTAACAACATGAGTAACGACAAAGGACTTTTGAGCGGCAGCATCACAATCCTGATCGGTGCTGTCATCGCTATCATGGCTTTGGTACGCGGACCCTGGCAAGCGTGGCTTCTGATAGGGGTATTTACCCTCTGGGGGCTTTGGGTCGTGCTGATCCTCCTGCTCCCCTATATGCAGCAGGCCAGGCGCCGCCGTCAGCGTCAGCAGAGGGAACGCCAGCTCCATGCCGAGGGTGTCGCGCAGAACACCTTTACGGTGCCGGAGCTTGAAGGGCCTGTACCAGACGATCTGCTGCTCCGCTATGCCAACCACCGGATTTTGACTTATCTGCGTTCCTCTTTTCCCAACGCCTGCTTTGAGTGGTGTGAAAAGAGACCGGCGGATTTGATCCGCAGCAACGGCACAGGGCGTATCCGCCTTTACAATGTGGAGGCGTTCGACCATGCGGACATCACCTTCGGCAAGGATGCGACGATCCGCTGTGACCTGCTCAAAATCGTCCCTCTGTCCAAAGCAGGGACAGAGCAGGAAGATCAGGCCGACATCCCACCCAACAAGCAGCCCATCGACCCGCGTATCTGGTACGAGAATAACGGGCGCACAGTGATGGAGACGCTGATTGCCGACCTGAACTCACGCGGCCACAGCAAACTCACACTGAAAGAGAACGGGGACATCTGCATCCAGCAGGGTGAAGAGCTTGTCCCGCAGGAACATCTTTCCAACTTTCCGGCAAAGGTCTACTGGCCTCGTCTGGTGGAAGTGTTTGAGAGCAACGGTCTGGCTGCTGAAACAACAGCGCAGGGCATCCAGGTCTCCTGGTGACCGCCATCGTCATGAGAAGGGAGTGAAATAACATGAAATCAGGGATCAGTCTTGTGGAAATGGCACAGGAAATCCAGCGGCAGAACGATTTGAAGGCCGATTATATGCTGGACACCCGGAGTCTCCGGTTGGAGCCTTTTGGTGGCGGGCTGTATCTCAACGCTTACGACCAATCCGGTGATTATGCCGTGGAGCCGCTGGAGGTCAACGCCATCGCACACAGGCAGATCGGAACGCACCTCAAGATCCCGGCAGCCTATTATGACAAGATGCTGGAGGAATACCCCGAGCTGCTGGCGCAGAATGTGAATGCCTGGTTCCAGCGGGAGCCGGCTGTGCGTATGGTTCGCACCATAGACGGCACAGCGCGGGCGTTTCTCAGCAACCGCTACCGGCGTATAGACAACCTCGATATTGCCGGGATTGTCCTTCCAGTCCTTCAGGAGATGGAAGGGATGCACTTCGAGAGCTGCCAGCTCACCGACAGCCGTATGTACATCAAGGTTGTCAACACCCGCTTGGAGGCAGAGGTCGTACCCGGCGACATCGTGCAGTCCGGTATTATTATCAGCAATAGCGAGGTAGGCCTGGGCTCGGTGAGCATCCAGCCGCTGGTCTATCGTCTGGTATGCAGCAACGGTATGGTGGTAAACGACGCCCAGACGCGCCGCAACCATGTAGGCCGTGTCAATGAGGCTTCGGAGAACTACCAGCTGTATTCGGAAAAGACGCTGGAGGCCGATGACAAAGCCTTCGCCATGAAGATCCAGGACACGGTGCGGGCCGTAGTAGACGAGGTACGCTTTACCCGTGTGGTCAACATGATGCGGGAAGCCAAGGATGCCCCCATGAATACTGCCGCTGTCCCTGGCATTGTGAAGCTCGTAAGCAAGGATTTTCACATCACGGACGATGAAAGCTCCGGTGTGCTGCAGCGGTTGATTGAAGGCAACGATCTGACCTTATATGGTCTGTCCAACGCCGTAACGCGCCACAGCCAGGATGTTAAGGACTATGACCGGGCAACCGCGCTGGAAGGCATCGGCTACAACATTCTCTCCATGCCGGCACGGCAGTGGAGCCGAATTAACCAGATGGCCGCTTAAATGGCTGCCATCCATCAAAAAATTAACAGGAGGAATGAACTATGTACGAACAGAACACTTCTATGGTGGCCGCAAACGAGCAGAACAAATTCTTGCTTCCGGCGATGGTGGAGGGCGACTTCAGCCGCGATGAGATCGCAGAAGATGCGGATGGGCTTCAGATGATGAGCTTCCAGCGGGTGAAGATTCCCGCCGGCGGCGCCCTGCAGTTTGAAGTTCCCACGGAAGATCCCGACAATCCGGATTATACCCGGACGCTGGAGGGCATCATCCTCTACAACCACTCTGCCTATACTCTGTGGCCGGAAGGCAGCGAGTATGACGAAGACACCAAACCGCTCTGCTCCTCTGTAGATGGCAAAACAGGGATCGGCGTACCGGGAGGTGCGTGTGCTACCTGCCCCATGAATGCGTATGGATCGGCCAAGGATGGCGGCCGCGGCAAGGCGTGCAAGAATATGAGGCATCTCTATCTGCTGCGCAGTGGTGAATATATGCCTCTGCTGGTCTCCCTGCCGCCCACCAGCATCAGGCCGTTCAAGGAGTTCCTGAACAGGGCTTTTGTCTATCGCCAGCGTGCCACCTATGGCAGTCTGGTCCAGATCGGCCTCAAGAAAGATAGCAACGGCAGCAATGATTACAGCGTTGCAACTTTCCGCCTTTTGCGTGATTTCCAGGGGGAAGAGCTGGCCCAGATCCGCGCCTATGCCAATGTCTTCAAGGGGCAAATCAAAACTATCAACATTCAGCGGGCGCTGATCAATGAGGAACAGCGGGCCAACGATTGCGACTATGAGATCCCGGAATCTGCCACTGCGGCCCCGGGTCCGGATGGAAGCTATGTGGTCGGCGAGATCAACGGCGACTATGAACAGTTGCCGGCGTAACTGTTTTTGTTGCGGCAATGCCGCATGATACATCATCAAGGGACACCTCCGGCGTAAGTCGGAGGTATCCCTTTTTTATTTAGAACGGAGGAAAATTTATGTTGTGTGAAGTACCGTTGACAAAGGAGCAGCAGGATTTTGCCGCTGAACACCATGGCCTGGTCTATAAATTTCTCAATGACAACCATCTTCCAGAGAATGAATTCTATGATGTGGTTATTTTCCCGTATTTGAAGGCTGTGCAGGACTACTGTAATAGCGCATCTGCACAAAAGTATTCTTTTAGCACTATTGCGATTCGACAAATGAAATTTCGCTTATACGATTATTTCCGTACACAGGCGCGCCGCAAGCGTAATACAGAAGTCATCAGCATCCATCTGGGCCTATACTCGGATGGCGTTCCGCTGGAAGAGGTGCTGCCGGGTCAGGACCGTCTCATGCAGGAATTTGAAATGCAGCAGATGCTCCATGATCTGGCTTCCCATATTTCTGAACAACAGATGAAAATTGTCCGCATGAAGGGTTACGGCTATGGCATTAAGGAGATTTCCAGCCACGAAAAAATACCGATGAAGCGCATCCAGGAACTTCTTGAGGAGGTCCATACTGTGTTTTTGAGGTTATGCCGCGAGTAGCCCTCTATCTACCACAAACAGAATGGAGGTCGAAGTATATGACGAAATCAAAAAAATCTATTGTGATGCGCGGAGCACTTCTGCGTCCGCTGGTGATTGGGCAGGGCGCACTTCTTCATGCAGGTGGTAAGATCTATCATACCTCCCGTGTGGTAGCCATCCACGATCAGTCGGATGATATGGTACGCTTTGAAACGCTTAACTCCAATTACTGCCTCTCAATGGCCCCTTTTCCGCTGGCGGCCTGCAACCCGCTCCCGATGGTGAGCCTGGCCGCGTGCGCGTAAAGCGGTTGTAAGAAGATACCGGGACAACAGAGCTTGTCCTATATGTTTTGGGCCGTGACGGATTTTCCGCCACGGCCTTTTTTCGGAGGATTGTCATGGATGATCAAAAAACAATGGTAGTTTCAGTTCACGCCAAAGACTGTGTGGACTATCAGTGCCGCAGATGCGGTCAATGCTGCCGCCATATCAAAGATGCTGTGATGGTGGAGAGCATGGACGCCTACCGGTTGGCAAACTATTTGCGTGGCTGTGATCCCAACATCTGCACCATAGACGATGTGTTGACCCGATACTGCGAGCCTATGCCGCTGACCCAAGAGTGCTTTCCCATCTTCATGCTGAAAACCACGGGGCCGGACGATTCCTGTATTTTCCTGAAGGATGGATTATGCAGCATCTACGAGGCACGCCCACGGACCTGCCGGCTCTATCCCTTTTCTGTAGGACCCGGCGAGCGGGGCCGTGATTTTGAATACTGCCTCTGCTTTGACCACAATCAGCAGTACCATTTCAACGGCGGAAAGGTTTCCGTCAAAGACTGGTTTTATCGCAATTTCCCCAGAATGGAGAAAGAGTATTTGAAACAGGAATATGCCGCTATCACGGAAATCGGTAAGCGGATGCGCTCGATCTCTCCGGAACTATGCAAACAGATGACCTTCCAAGTGCTGTTTTACCGATATTATAACTTCGATTTGGATCAGCCGTTCCTTGAGCAATACGCGCAGAACACCCGTCTGCTGTTAGAAAAGCTTCGGCAATTCGAGGTGGAAAGGTAGGGTGCTGTGATGATGTATGCCTTGGAGCACCTGACCCGTCAAGGGCCAGGGCCTCAGTGGAAGCAATATGCTGTTTGTGCGAATAAAGACCTTTTAGAACGGATTTGCCGCAGTCAGCCCCGCCCGGATGAATGGCGTGTCAGGCTGTCTGTACAGCGGATGAAAAAGGAGGCCGCATAGTATGAAAAACCACTATCAGGAGTTACGGGATCGCCAGCAGGAAGAGGTCAACGCCTTTCCCATGTTTTTTGCGTTCGATCAACGGCAGTTCGCAGAGGGAATGCGCCGGCTCGGCCTGCGCCCTTCCGACATGAATCAGGTGTATGCTATCGCTGGCACCGGTGGATTTTACCGCAAAAGCGATGCGCCGAAGCTACATGAAATGTTTGCCCGGCACCGCAAGGAGCTTGATGAGGCCATTGCCGCTGATAAAGCTGGAGATAATTTCATTTATGAAATGTTCCTGACTGAACTTTCCAACCACGAATACGGCTATACCGGCGATGTTCAAGACACGCTTGATGCCCTGGGTATCACTCCCCAATACATGGAGGCCATGCCTCAGCTGAAAGCTGGTTTGGACTTGGCCTGCCAAAAAGTAATGCAGAATGACTGTTTTTAAGGAGGCCATGTGATGGAGCAGCAACACTATTTCCCACCGCTTCATGGCGCTGTGGATTGTGAAAAATGCGAGGTGCGGGATTGCTGGTGCCGGGGAAAATTCCAACGGAATCGGCGCAATATGCCCCACACATCTGGAAGGTGCCCCAGGCTGCCTGATCTCTGCGGTTTTGTAGAAAAGGAAGAACGCGAGCTGTATAAAGCGACTTTTATGCTCGTTCATGCAGAGTATGGCGTCGGCGGTCTGCATTTGACGCTCACGATTCCCGGTCACAAGAGAAATCGGAAGGTCTACCAGACCAAAAGCGGGTACTGGTACTGCAACCTGACCAGCGAGAAGGGGTGTCCAGAACGGCAGGTGTTGAATTTGGAGGGCTACCAGTCCAAAGAAGATATTCTGCGGCACATGAAAAGCCTTCGGACCGACTACTGCATTCTTCGCTGCAGTATGGAAGGTTTCACTGTCTAAACTGTACCAAACCACATAAATGGAGGATACCCATGAGTAAGCTGACCAAAAGAGAAATTCAGCTCCATGATCAGGCGGTTTGTCTCCTGCAGAAAGAACACCTTTCCCACGAAGATAAGCTTTTTATCTTTGAAAATTTCCGGGAAGACGCGGAGCACATCAATAGCAAGTCCGGTGCATTTTTTACTCCTTTTGGACTTGCCAACGATTTTACTCTCCAGATTCCGTGCCTATACGGAAAGACGATCAGAATTATCGACCTGTGTGCTGGAATCGGCGTACTGAGCTATGCGGCACAGCTGGAATGCAGTGACCGCAGCCGCTGCTATGCCGATATTACCTGTGTAGAACTGAATCCGCACTATGTTGAGGTTGGTAAAAAAGTTGTGCCAGAGGCCACATGGATATGCGCGGATGTTCTTGATCCCTTTCTGCCTGACCTCTTGGGCCAATTTGACTTCGCGATTGCAAATCCGCCGTTTGGCCGAATTGCAAACAATTACCGCAAAAGCTACATGAGCGGCGAATTTGAATACATGGTAATAGAGGCGGCCTCCCGTATTGCAAAGGAAGGTGCGTTCATAATACCGCAAATGAGCGCGCCATTCGTATATAGCGGAACGGAAGACCATCGCTGGCTTCAGGAAGGGCGTGCCAGAACATTTGAAAAAAGGACTGGGATTTTATTGGAGTTTAACCAAGGGATCGACACGGCCTACTATAAAAATGACTGGCATTGCACCGCGCCAATATGCGAAATCGTATGTTGTGACTTTGCAGGGACAGATACCTCTGCCGCCTAAAGGAGCAGGCGGTTTGTCCTCATGAACAACCAAGAAGCCGGTCCCTGTTCTGGGGCCTCACATAAACCGCTACAGGCCCGAAGGCACTGGCGGTTTTTCTCTATATGGAGGTGACGAATTTTGAATTTGCACGAAACAGAATATGGCCGCAGATTTTTTAATTCCCAGCTGCCCAGTCTCATCAAGGCTCTGGAACGAATCGCCGAAAGTCTGTCTGCGCCCAAGCAGTCCTTATCAGCCGATTTTGTCGCTGACCCTGATTTTCTTCATGATCTCTACTATGGAGATTATGAGCCGAGCGTGTTCAAAACACAAAGCGAGCACCAGAAGCAGCTTAACCATAATGCTTCAATGGCAGAGGAACTCCTGCGCCAGAAAATGGGCAATTCCCCGGAAGCCATAGCCGCCTTGGAAGCGTACCAGCTTGCCGCCGGTGAGTGCAGCAGCATTGTGGCCGAGCAGGCTTTTGAGTCCGGTTTTCAGACCGCAGTACAAATGCTGGTAGCTGGGCTTATACCGCCTGAAAACAAATTTGCCGCTGAAGTTCCCCTTACCACGCAAGAGCTCCGGAAGATGGACGGGGAACAAGTATTTTGTCTTGACATGAATGAGGAGGTCAGGGTTGTGGCCCGCAAAAAAGGATTCATTCAAGTCACTAATGACAAAGAGATCCATCTCATAACAGGCTTGACCTTATACCGGCATCGGCCAAGTTGGTGCCAATAAAATTTTAAGAAATGCAATGGAGGACACAATATGAAACTTTCTGAAGACGAAGCAAAGAGATTTCTTGAGCGTCTTTGCCCTCTGCAGGAGACGGAACAGCAGCTTCTCTGCCCGCGGTGCGGCCGCAACGAATTATACTCCGGGCTGTATTTTTTCCTGAACAGTTTGAGCAGATACGCTCATGTATATATCTGCGAAAAGTGCTGGATGGATGAGGCTCTGCGGGAAATAGACGGCAATCCAGTTCCCCTGACCAGTTGGAACGCAGTTCTTCCTTTTGTTTTGAGAGGCGAGATTCCTCCATCGGACAGCTCCTGCCAAGACACCAATGCGTCTGCTGGCCCCGCGCAAACCGGAGAGATTCACAATAGCAGTCAGACTGTGTAAAACAAGGTCTGACCAGTCGTGAAAATTATGAGGCATTGAAAACTATGAAATATGGGGACTATCATCTGCCCAGTGGAGTAGACTTCTCTTCTATCACATACGAGGATATTCGCTGGCAATACGGCGTATTCCGCTGTAACAGCACGGGCTCCGGCCGGGATAAAAAGCATTTGCCGTGGGACGGTGTAAAAACCAATCTTGGAGAGATTGAAGAAAAGGATTGGTGCAGCCTGGCGGATGCTGTCATCGAACGCGATGGGGAGACACATCTGCTAAAGCATCTGATCCAATGGTGCAGCGAACACAATTATATCGGGGCATCAGCCGCTGAACTGCGAAAAGAAGCCCTTCAGCTACACATTGATCGGGTTTTCGACAATCCGCAATGGGGCGGCTACCTTCCTTTCAATAAGAGATACCGTCCAGAAGTCTGGCGAGCCGCTCATATCGTATATGTGCGGAACGAATGCTGCCATAAGATTTCCCCCGTTACACAAGAGCAGATCGACCATGCGTACAACGGGACAATCCCCTGCCCACACTGCGGAAGATGGAGTGAATTCATCGTTTTGGGAATCCGGCTTCAGCCGGAGCCACTGGTTCCCTGCTTGAATTGTGATTGTCATGATCCTGATATGGGCTGTACCATGCCCAGCATTGATAAGAGTTACGCCTGCCCTTTGGTAAGCTGTGATGATGAGCAAACGGAGGTGCTGGATGAGTAGGTATCTGAAACCGCGGGACCATGGTTATTTGATGGAGGCGGCAGCCTGTACAAAGGTGCTGGAAGATCTGCGCCGCATAGAAGCAAAATATGCCCGGACGGTGGAGAAAGAATGCTCTGTCCGGCAGGCTGAATTTGAGAAAGTGATGCAATACCACAGCGAGCGGGAACTCCAGGATGACTTCGGATGGGGTTTCATCACCGAGGCTCAATACGACCGGTACCGGCTTCTTTTTCAGCAGGGGCAGGCTGCCATGGAGCAGCTGCCGCCGACAAAGAGCGAACTGGCTCTGCGCCTGGTGCGCCGCATCATGGCGGATATTGACGCAGATCGCCGGGAGTGGGAGTTTTCTGCACTCTCCCCGGAAGATCAGCAAGCGGAACGGGCACGGGCCGAGCAGTCGCAGAAAGAGTGGAAGCGAAAAATCGCGGAGCTGAAACGGAAGCGCGGTATCATCGAGGCCGGCGAGGACATGGAGGAAGGGTGATCACCATTTCGCGTACAGTCTATCAAGGAGGATATGGATGATGAAAATCTTCAAAAGCCAAAAGCCTGCAGTTTGCGGTACTGCCAAGCGGCCCATCCGCCGTTGGCTGCTGCCGCCTAAAAAGCAGCAGGCATATCGCTTTTATTCCACTGCTCATTTTCATGTTTACGAGCGGTGCCGTCATTTTCGACGCGGATAATAAAGGCACATTTATTGATGAATCAAGGGGACTTGCTTTTCCCCTTCAAGGGAGGAATGGACTATGATTTATAAGAAACCGGATGAGAAATTCTCACATGAGAACATCACCTACACAGTAGGCAGCCGCGTCCTCGCCAATGAAGCGAGTGAGTACAGCGGGCTCTTCGGGCGCATCCTTGAAATTCGCACGGATGATGACCGGGAAACTGAAAATGATACGCCGGACATCTATTGTGAATTTGACCCGCCGTGCCTTTCCGCTGCCCGCCGCGCACTGGAGCAGACTTTTTCTGAACTCTATGGTGCGCCAAAGCGTGTGGAGGATTTAGGGCTGGAACTGGTCATCATGGCGCCTGAAATGTTGACGCCTCTGGCCGTTCCCGAGCAGGCGTATCCCCAAGGTACGCTTTATGTCGTCGTCTCGCATTGGGCCACTGACGGGGAATTTGGCTCTTATGAGGCTCCGTTCACTAATTTAACGGATGCCCAGCGGCAATTTCATGACGATCTGAAAAACGAACTGGAGAGCGGCTGCATTGAGAAATGGCGTGAAAAGAGTCAGTTTGCAGAGGAAGAAACCGCAGAAAGCTATGAGTGCTATCTGGATGGGGAATACTGCGAAAACCACTTTTACCTCTCCATTGAAAAACGGCCTCTGCCGCTGGCTCCTGAATTTATACGCACCGTGGCGGCAGCCTATGAAGATGAGTGCGCACGGGAGGATTTTCTTGATAAAGCTCAAGCTTTGCCGGAGTATCTGGCTCTGACAGAAGATCAGAAAAAACAACTGCTGCACAATGCGGACATCAAAGGGCGCATCAGCCACTACCTGGATCTCTGCGATACCTATTGGGAGTGTTACTGGGATGCAGTATCCAAGGCCGCACAGGATATTTTACAGGAGGATCAGCAGGCATCCCCACAAAAGTAATTTCTGTTGTGAAATGGAGGAAAACTATGGACGAAAAAGAATTACGCAAGGCACTTGAAATTCATTTGGATACCCTTCGGAGAAATCTGGAAGTTGTATCGCTGGAAGTGCTGAAAACAAAGTACCAAAAACCTTATGAAGAACTGCGGGGGCAAATCTGCAAAGCAGCCACCGAATACACCCGTCATGTAGCTCTATGTGATATTCGTATCCGGCACAGCCTGTTTAACGAGGCCAAAACCTACATTGATGCAGCGATTCAGCAAACACAGTGCCTGAAAAAGATTTCCGAGGCTGCTTTTCAGCGGCAGGATATGGATGAAATTGCAGCCCTGGCCCATACCTTACGAGAGGAAATTGAAAAATCTCTTCACTATTTCTATCTCGATCACATGTGCCTGCTCGTTACCCGCGAGTGCATCGACGATCCCAATAAGGTCCCGGAGATTTACAACAAGGCAACTTCTTGTGTTTGGCGCGATGGTGCGTGGCTGTTAATGGAAGATACCGAAACGGCCATTTTACTTTCCGCTCCCATCATCAACGAGCTGCCTCCCGCAGAAGCTGCCGCATAGATGATACAGCACTCCCTCAAAGACGATTGGTTCCCGTGGCCTTCTTCAATTAAGCATCCTACTCGTTGCATTTGTACATGATATGTAGTATAATTGTAGTGCAAGGAGGTCGATTATATGGATACCAATATGACATTTAGAATAGATAGTCAGGTCAAAGCGCAAATGGCCGCCATCTGCGAGCAGCTGGGCATATCCACATCCACCGCATTCAACATTTTTGCAAATGCCTTTGTCCGCAATAATGGAATGCCGTTTCCCTTAACTCTTAACACACCATCTGCAGAAATTTCAAGGGAGCAGATGTTGGCGGATACCGATGCGGTTTTAAGTTCTTTCGCTGATGACTATAAGAGGATGGCGGAATGATTTGGGTGACGGTTGAAGATGTTATCGCCGTCCATAGCAGGATCATCAAAGCTTCAGGTGGGTTGGACGGTATTCGGGACCGAAATAGTCTGGAAGCCGCAGTCAATGCTCCGTTGCAAACCTTTGCCGGTTTTGATCTTTTTGAAACGGACCTTGCGAAAATAGCCAGAATAGGGTTTGGACTGGCCTCCAATCATGCCTTTCTTGATGGTAACAAACGGATTGGCGCAATGATGACGCAGTTGCTGCTGAAATGGAACGGCTATGTTCTTGAACTGAAGCCCGGCGAACTTGCGGATATGTTTATCTCTATTGCAAATGGCAGTGCGGGAGAACACGAGCTGCAAGCATGGATCATTCAGCACCTAAAAGATTTTTCTGATTGATCTGCCAGTATTGTATCATTGATACTTTCAATGTTGCTCCACAGAAATAAAACTCTACACTTTTTCTTATTTGACAAATGCCTTGCTATTTGGCAAGGGACACTATCACAAAGGGATCGACAAACAGCGCATTTGCTGTTTGCCGGTCCCTTGTTTTTTAGGAGGATTTTTTGATGAAACTAAAACATCCCACGCATGATCCGAAACCCATGGACGCCCTCTCCTACTACCTGCAAGTGCAGCGGGAGTATGCCCTCGCTCGTGAAGGGTATCTCAGGATTGATGAAGCCGATGATACTTACAATGACTTAAACCGCAAAATCATCAATGCCTACCGTGAACGCTATGGTACCGCCTATTTAGGCCGTATCAACTACAGTGGGAACCAGAGACAGCGGATTGCTGATGGTACTGAAAGCGTCTTTGAAGCCTATACCGGGCAGCCGCTCTATAACTTTTGCTGTGATTTCTGTGTATCAGCTCCAGACCGTACACTGGAAGAATTGATTCGGCACTGGAATAATGCAGATGTTCCCCTCTCCGAAAAGAAAGTTGATGCCATTATGGACCGTATTCAGGTATTATGCGGCCAGACTTTCATCTGGTATTAACAGAAAGGGCGGGAAGCGATGAACTATATCGTCTATGGGAAGAAAATTGGAGCCCGCTGTTATGGCGCTATAAATTTGCATGAAGGAAAAGTTGGAGTCGGCCTGGTTTATGCTACGCTGATCCCAGATTGTGGCCGCGCCAAAATGTATGCTGACAAGCTGGCTGAGATGGTGCCCGGTTTTATCTTCCAAGTTCGCGGCGCCGGCACTCGCAAGGTCTACTATGAAAAGGCCGGCAAGCCGGAGGAATCGGTATGAGCGCCGGGGAGCCTTCTTTTCTTCTCTGGCTCCGGGAGGTCGTTCAGCCGCAAGCAGACCCCCGTTCCGGGAATGCCGCGGCGCTGGATGATTTCTCGCCGGATGGAATGCGGGAATATTGCTATCCCAAGGAGTTTACGGTGTCCGGCGACGCCTATATGTGGTCGGTTTCAAGCGCCCACACAAAAGGGCGGCATCTCTGCACCCACTACGAAATTTGGTTTTTCGGGCCAGCGTTTGGCTCTGGTCAGAGAATCGCCACCGGCAGTCCTACCAAAGCCAAAATACGGTGCGGTCTAAGAAAAATCTATGATTATTACTACGGAGGGAACTCGAATGAAAACGATCCAGCTCACTTTTCTGTTTGAAGACACAGGCTTCTGCAAGGATGTGTTCCAATCTGTAAACCAGCCCTATTACTACTGCAACCGTGATACAGTTGATGGCACATGGTACACTTCTACCCCGGATGATTATCAAAATGATTGCCGCATCCGAAAGGATGTTATCATCGAGATCATCTCGGATGGGCAGGTGATCGCTCTGGATGGAAACGGGGACTTCGAGGGAAAAAAGCCATTCATCCCCTTCTATACCTTTAGGGAACAACTGGCACAAGCGTTCTTGAATAAACACCCGGGGGTCCACAGTTATGAAGATATGAAACAAAAGCTTCTGTTCCTGCCGAGCGGGGAGCCTTACTCTGACCCGAGCAGCTGTCAGGATAACTGGATTTTTGCCCTTGATTTTGGGAATGAAACCGAACAGGTCCTGGAATCTGCCGACTGGATGGGTCGGGAGTATCACATTCTTGCCGTCCAGTACACGCACAAACCCACTGGCTTTGTATTTACAAATTATCGTTTTCGGGCGGCAGTCCTCCAGCCGAATGCCTCCAGCCATGACCTTTTGCTTTATGATTGGCACGAGGACCGTTGAAGGAGGATCGTTTATGGGAGTATTGCTGATCCGAGAATTGAATGTTGATGGCTGCGGCGACTTTGCTGATGTACTGGTCCAAACTGACCAGCCGGTAACGCCAGAGCAGATGAAAGAGCTGCACCACGAGCTGACACGCCTTAACAACGAACAGGAGTGCCCAGATACGGATGATGTGGTGGAAGAAGCCGTGAAAAACACTTTGGGCGAGACGGCCCGGTGTATCGGCTATGCCCTGCTGGAATATGGCGGGGCCGGCCGTCACTGCGATGAAAATTTTCATTGACTGCCTTCGCCGAGTTATCGACAAGCATTTACATCAAATCAAAAAGGAGAATCACCATGAATATATTACATGACAAATCTTCTGTCAAAAGTTCCAGCGCAAAATGGATTGACCGGGGTTATGCCCGGGAAGATGTCCATTCGCTTAGACTCCAATATGTCTACACCCCAGAGCAGCGGGAGGCAAACCGTCAGATTTGCGATGACGGCCCTGACGAGGCGCACCGCAGGATCAAACGGGCAGCTGAGTCAAAAAACGCTGTGATGGCCTCTGTCATGGCGGCCATTGCCAGGGAGTTTATCTGCTATCAGTATGAATCCGAAGATCCGGCGCCTTATGGAAGTTCCCGTTGGGAATTGTTTTTCTGGTGCAACGACTTCAGCAATACACTTCACGGCTATGGGTTGTCCGGGCGTGACTATTCGTATTTCACACTGTCCTTTAATTTAGCCCAAACCGTCGAACAGCGGGCGGCAGTCTGCGGGCGTGTCCTGCAGTTTTTAGAAACCCGCTTTCATTCAAACCCTAATCTTGAGGTTGCGGTGCAGTACACCACATGGTACGACAAAGGAAAGATCAAAGCGGACGCCAAAAAGGTGCAACATCTTCTGGATGGCCGCCAGTACACCTATGGCACCAAGGAAGGCAAATTTGTTGTGGAGAACGGTCAGCTTCTCTTCCACCCCAAGTATGCCAAAAAATATAACTACCGTGTGGACGATTCTGATATTCTCGCTATATGCTGGGAACTGGATCTGACGCCAAACATCAGTACAGCTCCGGCCCAAAGGCCAATGCCGGCCATGGGTAGGCAAGGGCCTATTACCTTCCCTTATGAAAAGTACGGCTCCACACATCCCATACAGCTAAAGGTATCTGCCTATATGGACGGCAACCTGGCGATTGCCATGCACACATGGGAAAATGGCTATGCGGAGCCCTGGGCCTCTCTGACGGTCAATCTGGACGGGGAACGGGGGAAAGACTGCGCGTTCATCGATACCAATGGCGATGCCGATTTCCCGGTCTGGCTGATCCGCCACGGATTGGCTATCCCTACCGGGGCAACGCAGCGCAGTGGTTACTGTGAGTATCCAGAGTACCGCTTCCGGGCAGACCGCCTGCGTGAACTGGACCCGGAGGGATACGCTGAATATCTATCGTTGCAGGAAGGGAGGCGCAGCGCATGAAGTACAAGGAAGTCTATTTGGCGCTAAACCAACGCAAATTAGATGCTCCAGGCTTCCACTACTCTGATTACAGCGGGTGGAAGGCTGCCAATCAGTCTTATATGACCCGCCAGCGCCCGCTCTGGATTGTGGCAGAAGACCCGGCTGCTGGCAGACGGATGTGGATCTGCCACGACGGCTCTGCGTTGAGTGTCACCATCTGCAAAATGAATTCAGAAGGGCATAACTGTGGCGTCAGTCATCGCCTCCCCTGCAAAAACCGTACAGAACTGGCTGCAACTCTGCGAACTCTTTTTTCGATGAGCGAATCTGTTGCATAGATTGAACAATTTATGAAGCAGGGGGAAGACCTCGATATAATTTTGAACATAAATTCAAAATCAGGAGACATTACCATGAAAATCAAATTATACCCCAAAGAATTACTGGAAGCCGCTTGGAAGCAAGACAAAAAGCTTTATGCTCATGGCGATGCAGCGGCCCCTCCCAAATGCCTGCGGTGTGGCTCTCCTCTGGCAGCCCACCTGATGGTCAATGCCCTCAGCCGCTATGCGGATGTGCAGATCTGTGAAGCCTGCGGCATGGATGAGGCCCTTCGGGATGCCGCCCATACGCCCCTGCCCCTTGCGGAGTGGGATGCCGTCAAGTCTGGACATCTGAAGAAAAGCGCAGAAAAGTCCACCTGTTATCTGGTGCAGAACTGCACTTTTTCAGAAGTGTTCAAGCACACCTACAAGCCTCCAATGCAGCTCATCGAACGCCCTGTCAGCGAACTTGCTTATTCCCGTTCGGATTACGATGGATACCGCTGGTGGACAACCTGGCACAATGAGAGCGGCAAAAAGACGCCGCCAGAGCTGGTAAAAGAAATCGATGAGTTTCAAAATGCCCTATTCAAGTTGCCGGCCTTTAAGACGCTGGAAACCATGAAACGCTTCTGCCGATATGCCGGGACTACCAGTGATCCGACTGAATTTAACCTCTATTCTGAAACGGCACATTTGTACATCCGGATTCGGCTGATCACTCGGTTTCGGGATTACAACGCCTATATCTACTACTATGATAAGGCTGCCGCTGGAGAGGAGCAATAAAATTGCAATAAGCATTTTGCAGAGATTCTTTTCGGAGCGATCTGGTAAAAAGGAAATCGTGGTAGGATAAGTTTTACCGCAGTGTGGCCTCACCTTTTCGGGTGAGGCCCACAGGTTATGTCGGAATAAGCGCACAGCAGCATCCAACTACTACTGTGCGCTTGTTTTTTTCCTCTTAGTACATCCTGTTTGAATCCACGGGAAAGGCCCCGAGATCAAAAGGTCTCGGAGCCTTTCTCATAAATTCAAATTCGGAACAGTTTGATGGCTCGCATCAATGTAATGCACTGCTCCTGGTATAGATCCTCATCCAGCCGGCCGTCAATTACAGAATATTTGAGCAGTAAGGGCCGATACATATTCAAAATATCGGTAATTGACTCCAGATCACCTTCCTTTGCCTGAAACAACAGTTGTTCAAATATCATGTTTTTCCACCCCCTCAATACTTTTTCTCAACTTTTGAACAGCACGGTAATAGACTGCGGCTGCACCTTTATAAGTCAGGCCCAGTCTTACACCAATCAAGTCAAAAGGGCAGTTGTCCAAAACATGCGCCAGGAACACATACCGCTCGCGTTCATTCAACCGCTTGAGGGCATAGAAGAGCGCATTACTTTCGATCACATCCCATAGAGGAAGGTGCTCTGTAACCTCTTGTTCCAAAGTCTGTCCTGTGGTATAGGTTGTATCGGTCAGTATTTCACTGTTGCTGTATTGGTTGAGCATGTTCAGGTAATCGCGCCGTGTGCGTTTTACTGCCTGGATTAAGTAACCTGTAAATCTGATTTGTAGTTCTTCCTCTATCTGTCCATTATTTCGATACCGCATGGTCTTGTCCTCCAAATCGTTCAAGAATTTTTGGGAATCTTGAACATTTGGAGGGGACCGGCACCGAACTAATGGGCGTCTTTGTGTTCTATATAAAACAACACAGCCGGCCACGCACCACAAAGGTGAGCAATCGGCTGTGTGATACACATAAAGAAGTCCGTCACGACTTCCGACGCCCGCAGGAGGAGGCTTGTCGCTTGTCTTGTGATGTTCCCGCCCTGTCCTCCGAAAAGGGCGGCAGAAGAACCATATTCGATAGTAAACTGTGTGTCGAAATGTAAGCAGATGGGCGACGAACCTTTTTATGTGCATGGGTTTCAAATTCTCCATGCGCATTTGGCTCCTTGCCATCTGAACCGCACTTTGCACACGAACCTGCATTGTCCATTAGAGCGGGCAGCAGGTCTGCCAATGATCCAGGTTCAGTAATTTGATTTTTTTGTAGAATTTTGTCGGGAATTAAAAGAAAAGGCGGCCTCATTCATTTAAGAATAAGACCGCCTAACGCAACTTGAAATTCCCTCTGCTATTTCGATTTTTAGTTTTCATACACATTCCTCCCGTTTTTCAAAGTCGCCTATATGGTTAGAATTTATCTCCATTGTATTCGGTAAATCTGACCAAATTCTGACTGAGTTTTCACTTTTTCCATTTTAATTCCAATTTTCAACATGGCAAAAGGGAGCAACCTTCATTGATCAACAAAGGCCGCTCCCTTTTACTTCTACTTCTCAAAGCGATAACCGTATCCGTGTACCGTTTGAATCGCATTGATATTTAGTTTTTTCCGTATCTTGTAGATCCTGCTGGTAACGCTTTCAGGGCCAGAGGCAAAATCATCGGACATCGCATATCGGTAAAGCTATTCCCGGGTAAAGGTCCAGCCAGGATGTAAGGCCAGACAGTATAAGATATTGAACTCCATTGTGGTCAACTCCACAAATTGTTCATTTATATAGACCCTGCGTTCATTGGGGTCAATACGCAAATTCCCATATTGCAGTACAGCTACCCCCGTCAACAGCTTCACCTCCCGCGACTATTTCTTTTTGTCCATACTTTGCTTTAGATGCCGAAAGCTATTCTCGCTAATCACATGCTCCATGCAGCAGGCCTCCTGTTCGGCGGTTTTGGGCTCTACACCGGCTTCCACCAGCAGGCGAGTGAAGAAGCAATGTTTCTCGTAGGTCTGCTCCGCTACTTCGCGGCCTATATCGGTCAAGCGGAGGAAGAAATCCTCATCCATGGTGAGGAAGCCACCCGCCTTCAAGGTAGCTACCGCATGGCACACGCTGGGCTTAGACACCTCCATATACCGGGCCACATCCACAGAGCGTACCATGCCTTTCTTTTTCTGGAGTACCAACACAGCCTCCAGATAGTCCTCGCCGGAAGCGTGCAGTTTTTTATCAGGAAGCATTGACCGCACCTGTTTCTTGCTCGTGGGAGAAGAAAGTCCGCAAGAGCTCTACAGCTTTCCCATCCATCGGCCGATGCCACAGCACCTTGCTTCCCTGAATGAACAACAGATAGGTGCAGCATTTGTAAATAAGCTCGGGGTCATGTGTAATCAGAAACAGGCTCTTTCCCATCTCTTTCAGGCGGTTTAAGTTGTCCGATACCTCCAGCATATGCCGGTAATCCAATCCGCTGGTAGGCTCGTCGAATATCAAGAGCTTTTTGTCTGATGCTATTGCACTGCCAATCGCCACCCTCTGTTTTTCTCCGCCGGACAGGGACATGGGATGCAGCTTTACCTTGTCCAACAGATCCAAACTGTCCAGAATCTCACTGGCGTGGGCCGTGTCCGCTTTCTCGTCCTCGATGTCCATACTGAGCAGCAGTTCATCCAGCACATCTTCCGTGAACAACTGGTGGTTTACATCCTGCATGACCATGTAGGAAATGTGCCTGCGCTGCTTTGCGTCATAGGAGGCCCCATCCATTTCAAGCACACCTTTCGCCTTCTTATCCAGACCGCACAGACACCGGGCGAAGGTAGATTTTCCCGCGCCGTTGTTTCCGATAATGCCGATGATCTCCCCTTGGGGCAGGATCAGGTCTGGAATATCCACATTGAGGGGGCCGTGCTTTTCATAGGAGAACTGGAACCCCTTGATATGTAATTGCGGGGCGGAAGGCTTGGGCGAGGCCTCTGGAGGCAGGTGGAATGGGTCCAGTGCCCGTAGCCCCATTCCCTGTAATTCATCAGGCAGTAATTTTTGAAACTCTGCTTTGGTAAACTCCTGCGTAATACTTCCGTGCGTCATGTAGAGAATTCGATCTGCGTAGGGAACGAGATAATAAAGCCGGTGTTCCGCGACGATCACGGTCTTTTTCTCAGACTGCCAGTGCCGGATCACGCCAATTAAATCTTCGATGGTGGCAATATCCAGGTTGGAGGATGGCTCGTCCAATACAAAGATGTCCGGGTGGATTGCGTCGGCAGAGGCGCAGGCGATTTTCTGCTTTTCTCCACCGGACAGAGCAAACAAGCTCCGATTCAGCAGTTTTTCCAGCTTGAGGCTGTGGACAGTCTCCTCCAGACGCTCCCGCATCTCTGGGACCGGCAGGGCCATGTTTTCACACCCGAAAACGATCTCGCTGGTCGTATCTACATTGTAGAATTGCGTCCTTGGGTTTTGGAATACAGACCCTACCCGTTGACCGATTTGATAAAGAGGATAGTCTTTTAACTCTTTCCCATCTAAAAGGACTTGCCCGGTCAGCTTCCCGCCGTAATAATGCGGGATCAGGCCGTTGATCAGCCGGGTCAGCGTCGTCTTGCCGCAGCCGGACTCTCCGCAGAGCAGGATGGTTTCGCCATCCTGGATTGTCAGATTGATATGGTTCAGGTTATTTTGGGTTTCTCCGCTCTCATAAGTAAAGGAAACATCTTTCAATTCGATCACGGTATCACCTCCTTACCACGGACTGAAAAAGTATGTGGAGAGCAGTGCAACTCCGGCAATCAGCACCGCCAGCAGATCCCAGCCAGTAAAACCGACCTTTGTGATATTGGTGCGCCGGACCGGGTTATCCAGGCCGCGGGTCAGGGCTGCCGCGGAGAGATCATCCCCGATTTTGACCACCGAGATCATCAGGGGAATAAAACGGTATTCAATCAGGGCGGCGGGGTTTTGCCAGAATTTCTTTGTCCCGAACTGGACCTCCCGCATCCGCATGGCGTCCTTGATGGCGGCCGACTCCTCCTGCATGGTAGGGATAAAGCGAAACAGGACGGAGAGCGGAATGGTGATCTGCCGCCCAATGTGCATCCGACCCAGCGCAGTAATGCACTCGCTGGCCGTGGTGGATTTGATGATGTAGGCCCCCATCACAAAGGCCGGAAACAGCCGCAGGACCAGTCCCACCAACAGGACTACCAGCATATTGACGATCATGGGAAACTGGACGGAGTTCTGGATAGCCTGCACAAACAGCCCCGCTGCGAACAGGCAGAAGAACACCGTTGCCGTCTTATACTGCCGGTTAGTCAGCAGCAGGACAAAGGGAATCATCGCCACCGCGATCATAAAGGCGGTGTGGCTATATAGAAATTCTGCGGTAGCGACAACGGCCATCAGCAACAGCTTGGTTCGTGGGTCCAAGCAAAAGCCTGTTCTGTTTTCAACAACCGCTTGAAGCTGCTCCATTACACAATTCCAGCTCTCTCAAAGTGTTTTTTCAGCATTTTATGACCCAGCAGCGCGCCCAGAATACCGCCCACAAACAGCAGCGCAAAGCCCACATACAGCATCCAGGAGGGCATCAGGGATTGCAAGGTGTTTGCGTACTGATCGCCCATGGAGGTGTGGATGTTTTCCCAATACGCTTCGCCGGCAAACCAAAGGTTGGCGGGGCAGCCCATGATGCCAAGGCAAAAGCAGGCGTAGCTCAGAACAGTGACCTTGAATTTCTGATAGCCGCCGATTTTGAGCACAACATCACTCAGGATGCCGCCGAGCACCCAGCCGAGCAGGCCGATCCAGCCATAGCCGATCAGATAGAAAAAGATGCCGCCGATGATACCTGTGATGGTCAGCATACCAAACTTCTGAATCTTGGTATAGTAGAGCATCATAGGAATGCCGCAGACGATAGGCCAAATTATGAACAGGAACGGGTAGACCACCGGCAGCGCAGTAAGCAGGCCGACAACAAAGAAAATAACGAGGGTCATGGCTGTGTAAATGCCGACATTGATTAGGTCTTTACCTGTGAGCTTCTTTGTGTTTTCCATTTTTGAATATGTCCTTTCTGAAAAGAATTAAGTGTTGCAAAACCCCGTGCAAAGGGGACGCTGCGGTTTCACCTCCACATCACTTAGTTAGTAGATGCTAACTATTGCGCAAAAATTTTGGGGATCAGATCCCCAAAACTGTCTGCCATCCGGAGTTGAAAAAAGAGACAAGCGTGTGAACATATTTCAGCGCGGCCTCCTTGGGGAAGTTGTGCATGACCACTTCAGCCAGGGACGCAAAATACGCATGGAGCAGAATATGCCACTCCTCTTCCGCCAATTCGCGGACCTGGATGCCCCGAGATTTCAATTCTGCAAAGAACTTCAGCGTGACCCGGGTTTCCAGACAGACAACATCATCCAAAAAGGAGGAATACCGCGTGCCCTCCGCCCGCATAAGAAGCAGCCGGAATACATCAAAATGCTCATAGATGTATTCGATAATGACCGACAGCGTTTCCTCCGACAGTTTCCAGAGGGATTTCAAGTCGTCCGTCTTTGCCAGTTCCATGTGCTCATTTACCGACGCCTCATAGATGGCCTTGACCTCCTGGACAACAGGCTCCACCAGCGCGCCGAACAGAGCTTCCTTATCGTCAAAGTGGTTATAAAAAGCTCCGTTAGTCACATGGGCGTCCTTGCAGATCTCCCGGATGCTGGCCCGCTCAAAGCCATATTCCAGAAAGTGCTTTTGGGCGCAGAGCAAAAGATTTTCGTGTGTCTGCTGAAAGTCTCTTGACATTCGCTGTCCCTCCGTCCTATACTAAAATTACACTGTAATATTACGATGTAATTCAGATTTTAGCACAGGGCACTTGAAATTGCAATACCCTCCTTGTATTTTTTGTGGCCTGAAAGGAGGCTGGTTATGAAGTCGAAAGAACCGGGAACGATTCGGCAGCTCTTTGCTTTCGTGGGAGAAAACAACGGTAAAATGCTCCTCTCCATCTTCCTGGCTGTTTTGGGAGAACTCTTTGGCATGGGCCCATTTTTAATGGTGGCTGTCCTCGCGGACGCCTTGTACCGGGGGACTGCAACGCCCACGCTGGTATTGTTTCTCTGCGGAGGCGCCGCAGTTTGCCAGATCATAAAAATGCTGCTTACCTGGCGGTCCTCCCTGATGTCCCACAAAATTTCCTTTACCATACTGAAAAATATCCGGGAGGCCATTACAGACCGGATGGCGAAGGTCCCCATGGGCGTCATGCTGGAAACACCTACCGGGGCTTTCAAAAATCTGATCGTGGACAATGTGGCGAAGTTGGAGGACTCCATGGCCCATTTCATGCCGGAACTGCCATCCAACATCGCCGCACCCCTATGCAGTATTCTTCTGATTTTCCTGCTGGACTGGCGGATGGGGCTGGCCGCACTGGTGACAATTCCGCTGGGCACCCTCTTTTTTGCCGCCATGATGCGGGGATATGGGCCCCGCATGGAGAACTATATGCGATCTGCCAACGAGATGAACAGTGCCTTGGTGGAGTATGTCAACGGTATTCAGGTCATCAAGGCGTTCAACCGATCCGCAGCTTCCTATGGAAAGTATGCTGATTCTGTCCGCTATTTCCACGATTCCACCATGGCATGGTGGAGCCAGTGCTGGCTTTGGAACGCGGCGGCCCGGGCAGTCCTCCCTTCTACGCTTCTGGGGACCCTTCCAGTGGGAGCGTGGCTCTACATGGAGGGAAGTCTTTCTCTCCCTGTCTTTCTGGTGGCCTTGGTGGTGCCTCTGGGGTTTATTGCGCCTCTGATGAAGGTATCCGAAGCCATGGAGCAGGTCAGCATGATCAAGGGCAATCTGGAACAGGTCACAGCTTTTTTGAAAACACCGGAACTTGTCCGCCCCACAAAGCCCGCAGAGCTTGGGGAGCGGCGTTATCAATTTGAGGATGTCCATTTTGCTTACAATGAAGCCGAAGTTCTCCACGGTATCTCATTCCAGACACAGCCCGGTACCATGACCGCCATAGTCGGTCCATCCGGCTCCGGGAAGTCTACGATTGCCAAGCTGATGGCCGGCTTCTGGGATGTAACCTCCGGTACAGTCCGCTTTGGCGGGCAGGATATTCGCAACATTCCGTTCGGGCAGCTCATGGGCGAGATCAGCTATGTAGCCCAGGACAATTTTCTCTTTGATAAATCCATTCGGGAAAACATCCGCATGGGAAACCCTAATGCCAGCGACGGGGAAGTAGAGGCTGCGGCCAAGGCTGCCAACTGCCACGACTTTATCATGCAGTTAGAGCAGGGCTATGATACCATGGCCGGTGATGCCGGGGACCGCCTCTCCGGCGGAGAGCGGCAGCGCATCACCATTGCGCGGGCCATGCTCAAGCAGGCGTCCGTCATCATTTTGGACGAGGCGACCGCCTATGCCGATCCCGAGAACGAGGCGCTGATCCAGCAGGCTATCAGTAAGCTGGTGGCGGGAAAGTCTCTGATTGTCGTGGCCCACCGGCTGAATACGATCCGCAATGCCGACCAGATATTGGTTGTTGCCAATGGCGAGATTGTGGGCCGGGGCATTCAGGAGGAGCTTCTGGAGAACTGCCCCCTTTACCGGAAAATGTGGCAGGACTACGCCGGCTCTACGGAAGGAGGTGTAGAAGATGTTTGAAATGATTCGCCGTATCTTTAAAATTGCGGGAAACAGCCGGGGAAAAATCGTGGCAGGGATTGTCTGCAATATTCTGAAATCATTCTTCAACGGGTTTATGATGTTCGGTGTATTCTGGATTCTGCTCCATCTGGATGGACTCTCTCCGGTCATCATCGGGCAGGCTTTTGGCGTAATTCTGGGCAGTGTACTGGGCCGCTTCTTTTTCCAGTGGATGTATGACCGTACCATGAGCGGATCTGGCTATGACATTTTCCGGGACTACCGGCTGGAGATTGGAGAACGGCTGAAACAGGCACCCATGGGATATTTCTCAGAACAAAATCTGGGCACCATTCAGGCCATGCTCACCACCACGATTGCCGATTTGGAGGGGTACTCCATGCTGGCGATTGAGCAGATGACCAGCGGTGTGGCCATGGCTGTGCTGATGTCCGTGATGATGTTCTTTTTCAGCCCGGTGATTGCGGGATTGAGCCTTGTGGGGCTGGCGCTTGGGATGCTGGTTCTCCGCTGGGTGAGGCTTCGTGCCGCCCAATATGCCCCTATTTACCAAGAGGCCCAAGAGCATCTGGTCGGTAAGGTGATGGAATACATACGGGGTATTTCGGTGCTGCGTTCTTTCTCTAAAGGTGACGAAGGACAGCGGGAAGTCCGCGCTGCGTTCCAGGAAAAATGGGATGCGGACTACGGACAGGAAAAGGCTACGGCTGGCGTCCTCCGTTTCTATGGGGTGACCTTTAAGCTCATGAGCTGTGTGCTGATTGCGGCGGCGGCTCTGCTGTATCTGGCAGGGCAGATCAGCCTGCCTTATTGCTTGACTTTCCTGTTCTGCGCTTTCACAGTCTATTCCGACTTGGAGACGATGGGCAACAGCGCCTTTTTGAGCAAGAAGATCAATACGGAACTGGACCGGCTGGAGGAAGTCACCGACATTCCAAAGATGGATGCCAGCTCGGAGAAACTGGTTGTGTCCCACTATGATATTTCTCTGGAACATATCTCATTTGGCTATGGGGACCGCCGGGTGATCCATGATATTTCGCTGGAAATCCCGGAGCACACCACCTGCGCGATTGTAGGACCCTCCGGCAGCGGCAAGACCACACTCTGCAATCTGATTGCCCGCTTTTGGGATGTGCAGGAAGGGACCGTTCGGATTGGCGGAAAAGATGTGCGGGATTATACTGCGGACAGCGTGCTGGAATACATCAGCATGGTCTTTCAGAATGTGTACCTCTTTCACGACTCTGTGGAAAACAACATCCGGTTTGGCCGGCCGGAAGCCACCCATGAGCAGGTGGTAGCGGCCGCAAAACGGGCCTGCTGCCACGACTTCATTTTGTCCCTCCCTGAAGGATACGACACAATCATCGGAGAGGGCGGCTCCACTCTCTCCGGAGGAGAAAAGCAGCGTATTTCCATCGCCAGGGCCATTTTGAAAGATGCTCCCATCATCATTCTGGACGAAGCGACTTCCAGCGTGGACCCGGAGAATGAGCAGGCGCTTTTATCTGCCATCCAGGAGCTGACAAAGGATAAGACGCTGATCTCGATTGCCCACCGTCTGAGCACTGTCCGAAACGCCGACCAGATTATTGTAATAGACCAAGGGCGAGTTGTTCAACAAGGGAAACATAACGAATTACTACAAAAGGATGGGATATATCGAAAATTTTTATCTCTACGCACAAGGGCAACTGGCTGGCATCTATAACTGATGAATATAGAATAATGGCTGTGATTAGAGGCAATCTATTCACAGCCATTATTTTTATTTTTGAAAGCGATAACCGTATCCATGTACAGTTTGAATCGCATTGATATTTAGTTTTTTCCGTATCTTGTAGATCCGGCTGGTGACGCTTTCGAGGCCGGAAGCAAAATCATCAGGCATCGCATATCGGTAAAGCTGCTCCCGGGTAAAGGTCCAGCCGGGATGCAAAGCCAGATAGTATAAGATATTGAACTCCATCGTGGTCAACTCCACAACTTGTTCATTTACATAGACCCTGCGTTGATTTGGGTCAATACACAAATTCCCATATTGCAGCACAGCCATCCCGGTCACCAGCTTCACCTCCCGCGACTATTTCTTTTTGTCCATATTCTGCTTCAGATGCCGAAAGCTACTTTCGCTGATCACATGCTCCATGCGGCAGGCGTCCTGTTCCGCGATCCTCGGCTCTACACCGGCTTCTATCAGCAGGCGTGTGAAGAAGCAGTGCTTCTCATAGGTCTGCTCTGCTACCTCCCGGCCTACATCGGTCAGGCGGAGAAAGAAGTCCTCGTCCATGGTAAGAAAACCGCCCGCCTTCAAGGTAGCTACAGCATGGCACACGCTGGGCTTGGATACCCCCATGTGCCGGGCCACATCTACGGAGCGCACCATCCCTCTTTCCTTTTGGAGTACCAACACGGCCTCCAGATAGTCCTCGCCCGACGCATGGAGTTTTTTCATAGACGCGACCTCTCATTTATACAGTGATTTTCTGTTCTGCGTTCCACATGGCCGCATACTTGCCGTTCATAGCCAGCAGCTCCTCGTGGGTACCGGATTCCTTGATCGTTCCGTCTGCCACTACCAGGATCTGATCCGCATTCTTGACGATGGAAAGGGTATGGGCGATCATTACCACGGTCTTTTTCGCCTTGAGCAGATTGGCGATGGCCTGCTTGACCGCCAGCTCGTTCTCGATGTCCAGGGATGCCGTGGCCTCGTCCAACAGCAGAATCGGGCTGTCCTTCAGAATGGCACGGGCGATGGACAGCCGCTGGCGCTCCCCGCCAGAGAGCAGATTGCCGTTCTCGCCGGTAGGGGTATCATAGCCCTTTTCCATCCTGCGGATAAATCCGTCACAGTTGGCCTCCCGGCAGGCTGCCTCAATCTCCGCGTCTGATGCGCCGGGGCGGGCGTGACGGATGTTGTCCCGGATGGTGTCGTCAAAGAGGAACACATCCTGATCTACCATGGAAACCTGCTCCAGCACGCGCTCCGCCGCCACATGATTGATGGGCTTCCCTCCGATGGAGATGACGCCACTGGCTGGCTCATAATATTTTGCAATCAAATTCAGGATGGTGGATTTGCCGGAGCCGGAATCGCCCACAATGGCGGTTAGCTTCTGATCCGGCACCGTAAAGGACGCCTGCTTCAGCACCGGCTCTCCGGGAACATAGGCAAAGTCCACATGGTCAAAGACAATCTCATGGGTAGCGGGCCGCAGTGCCTCCATACTGCCGCTCTCCTCCGGCTCATCCATCACGCCCAAGATTTTTCCTTTGGAGATCATCAGGTTTTTGTAACTGGTGAGGTCTACAAAAATGGCGTTGGCAAGTTTGGAACAGAACAGCGGCAACATGCAGACCAACAGATAGGAAACCGTGTCGATGGCCCCGGCTGCCCACGGCGCATAGGCGTTCCAGATGACCAGCGGGCAGGACAGCCAGATCAGGATGCCCAGCCCGGCTCCTACAGGGAGCACCTTGGCCTCATATACAAAGCTGATGCGGCAGAAGTCCCGCATGGCGCTGATGACCGTCTTGTTTTTCAAGCCACCCACGCCATAAGCCCGGAAGGTCTGGATGCCGGATACATACTCTACGATGCTGCTGACATTCTCCGCACAGATGTCATTCTTTTCTTTGCCGTACTTCTTCACCATACGGAAAGAAAGCCACAAACCGGGAATCAGCAGCAGATCCGCCACCAGCAGGATCAGCCCGGCGGGGACATAGATCGTCATGACAAACACAATCAGCATGATAGACAAGGCAAAGTTTTTCGCCAGGTCCCCGATTTTGTGGGTCAGGATCTTTTCATAGTTATTGACATCGCTGGTGATGGTGTTGATGTAGTCGCCTGTCTGCCCCTGGGTAAACCGGGACAGGGGGATACGCTTGAGATGATCCCCCATAAACAGCCGGATATTTTGGCTGACTTCCGCGCCGCCGATCTGGGCTTTGGTGTAGCCATAGCTGTAAATCAGGATACGGAGCAGGAAGATGCCGGCAATCGCCCCGGTCAGCATCAACACCCGGTTCAGGTCAAACTGTCCCGCCCACAAAAACTGCATGACCGAGTAAAGCAGCAGGAACAGGCTGCCGGAGAGCAGGCCCTCCAAAACAGTTCCCCCAACGCCAATATAAAAATTTTTGTTCTTTTTCAAGACATCGTGTTCTCTCATTCTCCTCGCCCCCCTTCCAACTGATAGGTAATGTTCCGGGCCTTTTCATAGTCCTCCCAGGCTTTCCGGTAGTAAGCGTTATCCCTGCGGACTTCCTCATGGGTGCCGGCGCAGGTGATGGTGTGGTCCTCCACCACTGCGACCCGTTCACACATCTTCAGGGCGCTCAGGCGGTGGGCAACCACAATGACGGTCTTGCCTTTACAAAGATTTTGGATGGCCCTGTCAATCTCCATCTGGTTTTCCGGGTCGGAGGCGCTGGTGGCCTCATCTAAAATCAGGATTGGGGCATTTTTCAAAATGGCGCGGGCAATGGCGATCCGCTGCTTCTCTCCGCCTGAAAACCGGGAGCCGAAGCTCCCCACCTTGGTATCGTAGCCATCCGGCAGAGACATGATGAAGTCGTCGATCTGGGCTTCCTTTGCGGCGGCCCTCACTTGTTCCAGACTGGCGCTGCTCCCCATGCGGATGTTCTCCAGTACACTGTCGCGGGTGAGGAAAGTCTTTTGAAATACGATAGCCACATTGCTCAAGATGGTGTCGTAGTCCAGCTCCTTGACATTTTTTCCGCCGATCAGCACCTCGCCCTCCTGCACATCATAGAAGCGGGAGATCAGTTCGATTATGGTGCTCTTGCCGGCGCCGGACTGTCCCACCAGGGCCAGCCTCTCTCCGTCCCTGATCTTGAGATTGACGCCTTGCAGCACATCGGTTTTGTCATCGTAGGAAAACCGTACATTCCGCAGTTCAATATCATGGCATTGGGGGAAATCCGTGCCGCCCTCATAGATGGGGACATCCAGGATTTCCTTCGCTTTGGTGACCGCGTTCAGCACATTGGCGAAATTGGTCCCCAACTCCTGCAGCGGACGGATCTCCGTCAGGTACATGGACCCCACATAGAGGAACAGCAGGAATGCGCTGGCTGTTAGGGAGCCTTTCAGGAAAAACATCCCGCCCAGCGGCACCATGAGCAGCATTCCGCACTCAATGATGACCACAAAGGCCGCGTAGGGGGGCCCCATGCGGCGGGAGGTCTCGTTCCACATGGCGTTTTCATCATGGATGGCGGAGGAGAATTTCTGGAAGGATTTGCTCCCCATGTTATATGCCTTGATGAGCTTCATGCCGCTGATATACTCGATCATGACCGAGTTCAGCGCGGTGATGGAACGGTTGGCCCGGTCCATCAGGTCGTCCGTGTTGCGGAACATGACCGCCATCACCACGGCCGCAAGCACCAGCGGCACCAGGGAAATCAGAGCCAGCGGGATGTTGACGGTCATCAGGTAGGCAAAAACCACCACCGGCCCCACCAGATAGCACACCAGATCCGGCAGGTTGTGGGCCAGAAACAGCTCCAGCTTCTCAATGTCCTCATTCAGCACGGTTTTGATGTCTCCGGTCCGCCGCTCGTTCAGCGCCCCCAGCGGCACCTTAGCCATGTGTTCCGCTACCATACAGCGCACCTTGAACAGCGCGCCGTAGGCTCCCTTGTGGGATACCACTCCAGATGCCCCGAACAGCACAAAGCGGAGCACCACCGCCGCAGCCACAGCAGCCACGACCCGCACCACCAGTTCTTCGGTACAGGTTCCGCCAAAGGCGGCGTCCATCAGCCGGTAAATTTCAATATAGGGCACCACAATGCACAGGCCCCCGGCCATCGCCAGAAGCACGGCCAGGAACAGCCATACTTTTTGCTCCCCGGCCCAGTGGAGCAGCAAGGCCACACGATTGGTTTTCTTCTGTTTCATAGACTACCTCTCCTTTCCATCTGAATGGCCCAGGCCACCTTCTCTGTCTCCTTCGGAGCCATTCACCTTGACAGAGAACAGCTCTCTCAGCTTCGGGAGGGCGTCCATCACAACGGGTATATCATCGGGCATCTCGCCCTCGTCAAAATGCAGAACACGGGAGCAGGTGCGGCAGACAAATTCAAAATCATGGGTGACAATGAAAATGACCTTTCCCAGTTCAGACAGCCGCCGGATCAGCCCCGCCACCTGGGTCATGCTGTCAAAGTCCAGGCCGCTGGTGGGCTCGTCAAACACCAGCAGGTCTTTTCCGCAGATCATGCTGACCGCTACGGCCACCCGCTGCTTCTGCCCGCCGGACAGCGTATTGGGGTGGCGCTCCCGATAGGGAGCCAGCCCCAATTCCTCCAGAGTCGAGGCGGCCAAGGTCAAGTCCGGATTGCGGATGCCGAAAGAGCACTCCGCCTCCACACTCTCGGCAAATAATTCGTAGTTCACATCCTGCATCACCATGTAGGAGCGTTTCAGCCTGTTCTTCCGCTCCATCGCCTGTCCATCCCACAGAAACTGCCCCTCGCAGTCCTTGTGGAGCCCGCACAGGGCGCGGGAAAAGGTCGTTTTCCCGGCCCCATTGTGGCCCACCACGCCGATTACCTCACCCTTTGCGGCGGCAAGGCTGATGCGGTGCAGGATCGTCCGCTTTTTATACCGGAGCGTGACATTCCGAAGCTCCAGGACAGGGGAAGATGCCGGCGAGTGGACTTGCGGAGGCCGCACCTCCGCCAAGTCCGCCGCCCGCAATCCCATGCGTTCCCGGGCCTCCCTTGGTAATCCGCGGAACTCTTCCGGCGTAAAAACCTTCTCGATCCGGCCCTGCTCCAAGTACACGATCCGGTCCGCCAGATCCATCAGATAATAGAGCCGGTGCTCCGCGATCAGGATGGTCTTGCCCTGCTTTTGAAGCAGCCGCAAATGGCCTTTTAACTCCTGGATAGATGTCATATCCAGATTGGAGGACGGCTCATCCAGCAGGTAAATCTCTGGATTCATGGCATAGACCGAAGCGAAGGCGATCTTCTGCTTTTCGCCCCCGGACAATTCAAAGATATTGCGGTTTCGGAGCGGACTGATATGCAGGTCGTCGGTGGCCTGCTCCACCCGCTCCGCCAACTCCACGGGCGGCCGGGCCTCGTTTTCAATCCCAAAGGCGATTTCGCTGTCCGTGTCCACATTGAAAAACTGCGTCCTGGGGTTTTGGAACACAGAGCCGACTTTAGCGGCGATCTGGTACATGGGCAGCTTGCTGATCTCCTGTCCATCCACCAGTACGCTGCCCGTCAATTCTCCCGCATAGAATTGTGGGATCAGGCCGTTGACCAGCCTTGTGATGGTGGTCTTGCCGCATCCGCTCCGGCCGCAGAACAGGACGCACTCTCCATCCGCAATCGTCAGATTGATGTCGTGCAGGCCGTCATGCTCCTGGCCCTGGTAGGCAAACGACACATGCTTCAGTTCAATCATCCGAACACCCCCTTCCAGTACAGCCCCACAGCGAGGTACGCCGCGAAGCAGACGCCCGCCAGAAGATCCGCGGGTCCTATGTGAATCTGCACCAGACAGGTCCGGGGCTTCGGGTTTTCGATCCCGCGGGTAATGGAGGCGATGGACAACTCATCCGCCGCCTTGGATGCCGCCATCATCAGCGGGACATAAATGCACTCCACCGTCATGGCCGGGTGCGTCAGCAGTCCCTTGGGAGACGGCGACACATCCCGCATCCGCATGGCGTCCTTGATAAACCGCCAGTCCTCCTGGATGGTGGGGACATAGCGGAGCATGACAGCCAGCGGGATCACCAGCTTTTTCGGTGCGTGGATGCGGTTCATGGCGGATAAGAATTCGCTGACCTTCGTGGTAGAGAGGACAATGCCGGACAGCATCCCACAGGGATAGACCTTATGGAACAGCCCCAAAAAGGCGATAAACATGGTGCGCCAAGTGCCCGTCATGGTGTCCATGATCCAGAGGGTGAGCAGGACAATCAGCGCATAGAACAGTACACCCTTCCAGGCATATTTCCACTTCCCGAAGCAGACGCCGAGCAGCCCGATCAGCACCACAAGGCCCAGTTCGTAGAATAGGGACGGGGCCATCATAGCGGAAAGGATGCAGAACAGCAGCAGCAATATCTTCGTCCTGGGGTCCAGCCACAGCCCGCGCCGGGATGACGCTCCGCCCATCATGCGGTGATCCCAGCCTTTTCAAACTGCTTTTTCAGCATCTTGCCGCCGACCCAGCCGCTGAGAGCCGCCACCGTCAATGTGCCGGCGATGATGACCACGAGGAGCCAGGAGGGTGCGGAGGCGTTCATGGTGTCGATGTAGGACTGTTCCGTGCCATTGTTCAGCATGGTGCTGGCCCAGCCGTCCGGGTCAAGAAAGAATACCACATAAGTATAGATGCCTCCCAGGGAAATCAGCATATAGGACAGCAGATTGATGGCCTTGTTGCGGTAGTGACCGGCGCCGGCTACCAAGTCCGCAATGAGTCCCATCCCGATATAGCCCAGGGAAAACGCCCAGTGCATTCCGGTGGCAAACCAGATGATCCCCATGATGATGCCGAGGATTGTGACGCTCCACCGCTTCTGCACTTTAGCCACCATCAGCAGATAAATAGGGCCGCACAGCAGCGCCGCCCCCATCGGCATATAGAAGGTCAGGACTGGATTCGGGGCGAACGGAAGTCCGCCGACCAGGGTAAACACAAAAAAGATGGCACTGAAAATACCCGTTGTCACAAGATCCTTGACCGTAAGGCCCTTCTTCAGTGAATTGACTTGATTACTCATTTTGCTCCTCCTGTTTTTGCGTCATGTTGACTTTTTCTTTGTGATATGCTACTCTTTGGTTAGAGTTCGCTAACCGTCACCTATAACATACACTCGATTGGGGCGGCTTTCAATGATTTGAAACGAGGTTCGTCTTTTCGTTTCAAAAGTTCGTCCAATCGTTGTAAAGAGGAGGCGAGTCTTTTGTCATGCCCGAAATCATTGAGCAATACTATGCGCCGCTGTTGAAAGGGCACGGTTTTATTCCCGACCCGGATAATCAGCAGTATGGTTCTTTAGGTATCTCGTGGAAGTTATCGCCCGAAATCGGAGAGGGGTCCTACTGGACCTACGGGCAAAAGGATCTGTACGACATCAAGATCCATAACTTTTCCTTTCACGAGGACTCTCTGCTGGAATTCTCCCTGCCAGAGTGTTTGAGCATCACCCGCTATGATTCCATCTCCGGCGAGGAATTGGCTCCGTACCGCCGGCTGTCCGCCGGGTGTATCAAAACCTATATCGGTGGCTATTCGCCCTACCGGGTGCTGATCCACAAAAATATTCCCATTCGCTCCATCGGCGTTGAGATCATGCCCGCCTACTATGAGGATTATCTCAAAAAGCAGTATCCGGACGAATACCACAACCCGGTGGAGGCATTCCGAAAGATCGACCAGACAACAGACTTCCCGGAAATGTCCAGGCTCCTTACAGAGCTTCAAAATTACCGCGGAGATGGGATCGCCGCCAAACTGTTTTATGAGAGCAAGGTAGCCGAAGCGTTGTCGCTGGTGGTGGAGTATCAGAAAAAGCGTCCGGCGGCCACTGGGCGGCTGGCAACCCAGGATATTGAGAATATTCAGACAGTCGCTACCTACCTGAGCGACCATTACGCCGCGGAAGTTCCCATGGAGCGTCTGACCCAGATTGCCTGCATGGGGACAACAAAACTCAAGAGCAGTTTCAAGAAGGTCTACGACTGCACCATCACCGAGTACATCCAGCAGCGCCGCATGAGCCAGGCGGAGTACCTTCTCACCAATACTGATTTGTCCATTGGACAGATTGCGCAGACTGTGGGCTATTCTACCTCCAGCCGCTTTGCGGAGCTGTTCCGAAAGAGCACTGGACTGTTACCGGGAGAGTTTAGGAAGGTAGGAAAGAAGTAGAATAGAAAGCGTGCAGCTCCACTTTAGTTTTGGAACTGCACGCTTTCTTTATAGCGTTCCCCATATCTGCGCATGGCGATTTTTTTGCTGCAAATGCCATAGCCACCCAAAAATCACAGTGCAAATATCTGTACTGCAGTTTTGTCTTTTGCGATCAATCAAAGTGTCCATCGGCTGGACTCCGTGCGCTCGGACACGAAATCCCGGTAGATGCCCGCCTGCTGGATCAGTTCGTCGTGGGTACCCTTTTGGACGACGCTGCCCTGGTCCAGCACCAGAATCTGATCCGCACCCCGCACGGTCTTGAGCCGGTGGGCGATCATCAGCACGGTCTTCTCCCTCGTCAGGGCTTCCATAGCCCTTTGGAGCTGATCCTCATTCTCGGGGTCCACATTGGCCGTGGCCTCGTCGAAGATGACGATGGGCGCGTCCTTCAAGAGACACCGGGCGATGGAGATGCGCTGCTTCTCTCCGCCAGAGAGCGTGGCTCCTCCCTCGCCAATTACCGTATTATATCCATCCGGCAGGGCGGAGATAAAGTCGTGGCAGCACGCCTTTTTTGCAACCTCCACCACCTGCTCATGGGTAGCGTCCGGGCAGCCGAACTTGATATTGTTCTCCACCGTGTCGGCAAAGAGGTACACCCGCTGGAACACCATGCTCACCTGCTCCATGAGGGATTCCAGTGTGTACTCCCGCACATCCCGGCCGCCGATGGTCACACGGCCGCCGTCCACATCCCAAAACCGGGCGATCAGGTTGCAGAGAGTGGTCTTGCCCGAGCCGGAGGGCCCTACAATGGCGGTGGTCGTTCGATCTGGGATGGTCAGAGACACATCCTTGAGGATGGGGCGACTTCCATAGGAGAAGTTCACATGGTCGAATACAATCTCGTGGTCCTCTGGACGGATTACCGTGCCGCGCTGATCCATCTCCGGGATGTCGTCCACCTGGTTTGCATGGTCGATGGAGCTGCCCACCAGACGCAGGGCGGACACGCCGCTGCCCGCGGACTGGATCTGGGAGAAAATCAGGAAGGAGACGATGACCGCCATCAGCGCATTGGCGAGGGACATGGCTCCTGTCAGGCACAGCCCCACCGACGCGGCCAGGATCAGAACGCTGAACAGGTGGAGAACCATCTCCTGGCCCCAGATATAGGGAGTGAACAGCTTCTCTACCGCCAGATTGTTCGCCCGGCTGTCCTCCAGAGCCTGCCGCACCCGCTTGTCACCCTTTCCGGTCAGGTTAAAGGACTTGATGACGCTCATGCCCTGGAGCTGTTCCAGCACCGCCTCCACCAGCCGGGCCTCGTCCCGCTGGCGCTTGGGGGCGATTTTGGCGGACTGTTTCTCCATTCCGGAGAGAAGGGCCAGATACACCAGCATCCCCGCCAGGGCCAGCAGACCGATCCGCCAGTCCCAGAACAGGATGCACAGCAGCATGACGGCAGAATTGATCAGGCCGCCCAGGATACCAACCAGTACCATAGGGCCGGTGCTCTCCACCTCGTCCAGAACGGTGGTGGTGATGCCGGTGAGCTCCCCCAAACTCTGGTCGTTGAAATAGCCCATGGGGACCCGCTTGAGTTTGTCGCCGATGGAGATACGCTTATTCGCCACCATGAAGTAGCCGGCGTGGGTCTGTTGGAGCTGGCTGAAGCGGTTGAGGACCGCCCGGCCCAGAATGCTGGCCAGCAGAAGCCCCAGCGCCTGCCATGCCGGGGCGGGGTCTGTGGAGCCGCCCACCAGGGCCAGCACCACCACATAGATGGCCGCGATCTGGAACATGTGGAACACCGCGTAAAAGAAGCCTAAAATCATGGACTTTCGGATATTGCCCTGTTCCTCGCCGGCAAAGTGCCAGATTTTTTTCAGAACGCCGATCATGCCTGCTCTCCCTCCTTTGCGCCCATGTGAGCCCGCCACATCTCTTGATACAGCGGGCAGTTTTTCAAAAGTTCTTCGTGGGTGCCCGCATCCTGGATGCGGCCGCCATTGACTACCACGATCTGATCCGCTCCCGTGATGGTGCTGAGGCGGTGGGCGATGACCAGAACGGTCTTTCCCGCCACCAGCTTACCCACGGCCTGCTGAACAACAGCTTCGTTCTCGGGGTCTATGTAGGCGGTCGCCTCGTCCAGCACCACAATGGGCGCGTCTTTGAGCATGGCCCGGGCGATGGCGATGCGCTGGCGTTCGCCGCCGGACAGATGGGCGCCGCCTCCGCCCACCACGGTGTCGTAGCCGCGTTCCAGGCCCCGGATAAAGGCGTCGCACCCGGCGGCCTTTGCCACGGCCTCCACCTCGGCGTCGGTGGCCGCCGGGCGACCCATGCGGATATTTTCCCGGATGCTCTCGTCAAAGAGGTAGTTGTCCTGGGAGACAAAGGCCACCTGGTCATAGAGCTGCTTCAGTGGGACCCGCTTCAAGTCTTGTCCGCCCAAGGTGATGGAGCCGGAGGTTACATCCCAAAAGCCGGCGATCAGCTTGGCGATGGTGGACTTGCCCGAGCCAGAGGGCCCCACAAAGGCGGTCATGCTCCCGGCGGGAATGGTGAGGGACACATCGTGGAGCACCTCCTTGTCCGCGTGGTAGCCGAAAGACACATGGGAGAGCTTGATGTCCCGGCCCCGGAACTCCACCGACGCTTCCCCGTGATCCTGCTCCGCCCCGTTCAGGATGGCGTCCACCGAGCCCACGATGGTGCCCACTTTGGCAAGGCTGTCCACAAAGTCCATAGCGGCCAGCAGAGGCCCGGCAATGCCCAGGGACAGGACGATGGTGGTGATAAAGGTCTCGATGGGCAGACTCCCTCCGGTGTAGAGAAGCCAGCCCACCGGCAGAATAGTAATCATGGTGGTAGGTGAGATGGCACGGGCCAGAGAGACCGGCATCTGGCAGCTCTTCATCCAGTGGTAGAAGTAGGAGGCGTTGGCCTTTACGCTGTCGGAGAAGCGGGCATAGGACTGCTTGCCCTGGTTGAACGCCTTGATGACCTCAATGCCGCCGATGTACTCCACAATGGCGCTGTTCATGGCCTGGGTGGTCTTGACCGAGCCCTCATACTGCTTGCCGTAGCCAGCCATCACCGCCATCATGAAAGCCATGCCCACCGGGATGGACACCATGCTTAAAAGGGCCATCCGCCAGTCCAGTACGAACAGGTAGATCAGGATGCACACTGGCCCCAGCACATTGGCGGTCATCTCCGGCAGAAGATGGGCCAGGGGCCGTTCCATGCTCTCCACCTGGTCCACAATGATCTGCTTCATCTGGCCGCTGGAGGTGTCCAGAATCGTACCCAGAGGCATCTTTGGCAGCTTCTCCAGCACCCGCTCCCGGATGGATTTCAGGATGGCAAAGGTGGCCTTGTGGGATTGGGACAGGGCCAGGGAATACAGGGTGGCCCGGAGCAGGAAGCCCACGAGCGCCACAACACACCATATCAGGTAGTATTGCATACTCTGCTCCCCTTTCAGCAGGCCCAGGGTGATCTGCGCCGCGGCGAAGTAAGGGAGCATCCCAAACAGTACCCCCACCACAGCGGACAGGACCGCCCGCTTCAGGCCGCCCTGCTGTCCCTCTCCCAGCTCCCACAAACGGAGCATGGGGCTTTGTTGTTTCATGATATAAATTCCTCCTTTTGGTTAGTAATTGCTAACTTTTGTGCAAACAGGAGGGCTGCACCCAAGGGCACAGCCTCTTTTGTCAGGGCTGAGGGTCAAACACGGTGCCGAAACCTGCCATGTGGTAGCGGTTGAGCATCTTGACATAGCGGTGGGCGGCGGCGCGGTCCATGTTGTGCCGCACCACCTCGAACATGCCGTTGAAGTAGGCGGTGACGATGATATGGATGAACTCCTCCGTCACCAGGCCGGATTTGACGCTCTCGCAACCGATGACCTCCATGTACTTGTAGGTGTACTCCACCTCGATGTCCACCAGTTCGTCCAGGAAGCGCGAAAACCGGGTACCATGGGCCCCGTCCAGCAGCAGGCGGAATACATCAAAGTGGTCGTAGATGTAGTCCAACAGGTCTTCCTGATGGCGGGCAGTGTACTGGCCCATCTCGGCCCTCTGCTCCTCCTCCGGGAATTGGTGAAAGTCCTCCTGGACCTTGCGGAACATGGCCTTAAATTCATCCACCACCGGCTCCGCGAGGGCGCGGAACAGCCCCTCTTTGTCCCCAAAGCGGGTGTAGATTGACCCGGTGCTGGTCTCCGCTTCCTGGGCGATGGTACGCAAGGAAGCGTCCAGAAATCCCCTGGACAAAAACTCCTCCTTGGCGCACTCCAGCACCCGGTCATAGACGCCCACCTTTTGTTTTGCCACTGCCATTCCTCCTCATTCAAAACAATGTTTTATAACGCTGTTTTGAATATAGCACTACGGTTTTCATTTGTCAAGAGGGGAGCTCAGAATAAGAGAGCGAAAGACCCCGCAGACCGAATCTGCGGGGTCTTTTCATGTTATTCTATTTCTGCATCCTCTTGAATAGTCGGATAGATCATCTGCCACGCCGGGAGAAAGTCCAGTTGAACCAGCGCGTTGCGGAAGGCCCTCGATAGTGGGTCTACAAATTCCCTTCGGCTGTGAAGCAGTTCCACGATATAAAGCTCCCATGTGTAGTGGGGTCCCCGCTGTTTCTTCCACAGCGGATAATACGCCCTCTCTGCTCGGAACATCAGAAACTCTACGATTGAGATACAGTTCTCGAAGGAATAGAGCTTTGCCATATGGAGCATCCCGGCGCTGTCATAACGCGCTACGGGAAAGTCCACTTCTGCCTCTGACAATGTAAAGTCAAATGCGGAGGCCGGGAAAGCCATCACAGTGTTGAACAGCACCCTTTGAGCTGCCAGGAGCAATGTTTTTTCTCGCCGCAAAAAGGAGATATATTCCTCCCATGTGAGGTCGGCCCAAAACCCGTCCACATCGCTTTTCTTTTTCCAAGTGAACAGCGTGTCCTCCACCCGGTAGGTTAAATAGGTCAGGTACCCGTATGTTGTTTCTTCATCATACAGCTTTGCGTACATGCCGGTACGAAGGATTTGTTCTACCAGCTCTTCATTTTGATCCCAGTCCATTGTTCCACCTGATCTGTCATTTTTAGCCCAATTAAAAATTCAGGAAATCAAGCCCGGCGGCCGTTGACATTGCAATTACTTCATTTGGGTTGTTCTGCAATTCCACCTCCGTCCCCAGTGCGCTCATCAACAGGCCGAAGGTATCGTGCATCCCCAGCTGATTCTGCATATTGTATGTGGCGGCGTACTCCGGAAAATAGGCCCAGATATAGTTCATCAATGCGGGGTAGTTGATTAGGCCGCCAGTCCTTAACTCCTCGTACTGCCCCCATAGTTCAAACAAGGCGAGACTGCTGGCCCGCTTGGAAAAGAACAGATACCCCAAGGTATTGTCAATTCCTTCCCGTACATCCTCTTCGGACTGCTCCGATTGCTTCAATACGGTTTCCGAGAAGTCGCAGTTCCAAATAGGATAGCAGACAGCGAGGACTTCCTCTCCTGTACCTGTTTCGATCCAGAAGACGCCGTTCATCAGCGGCTTGTAGCGTGCAGTACGGCCCCGCGGCGTGGCAAGGGGCGCCGGGTAGGGCCCAAAGTATTCCGGATGATACTCCATATTGAAAAAAGCAACATCACGAAGCGAGGTTTGTCCGTCTGCGTACATTCCGTGCCGGACCTGATACCGATAGATCTCATACTCAATAATTTTATACCCATGTCGTTCCTCCGCAAACGGATAGAGCAGCACACGGGAGTCCTCTTCCGACATTCTTCCGTATGCCATAGCCTCTTTTGATATGGCTGGCGAGGAGCGTTCCACCACATAGTATTCGTCCGCTAAAAACCTGCCGTCCTGTTTCCGGGCCGCGATATAGTAGACGCCGGGGCACTCCTGACATGCCCTTACTATTCCACCAACTGTGTCGTCTAAACAGAACGGCAGCCTCTCCGGGGGTGATTCTCTTTCTCGATCCATGCGTTTCTCTCTTTTCCCGTGTGGCGTTTTACTCAATTATAACACCATTAAAGTGCTATTGCATAAAAAAGCACACCACGCGCACCCTAATGTCACACCACAAAAGTGTACCATGAGGGAAATGGTGGTGGAGGAATCGTATATGGAGATGGACTTTATTAGAAACCGTATTACAGAGTTACGGGTAAAAAAGGGGATTTCCGAGTATCAGTTAAGCTATGATTTAGGGCATAGCAAGAACTATATTCATAACATTGTAACGGGGTATTCCCAGCCATCTGTGAAAGAACTGCTCTATTTGATTGACACGCTCGGTATCACGCCCCGTTTGTTTTTCGATGAGGAAACAGAATACCGAAATCCAATTTTAGTTCAGGAGATTATAGATGGCATCAAGTCGATGAACGATCAGGATTTAGAAGCTGTTCTGCTGATGGTCAGGCGCTTGAATGAGAAAAATTGATGGACATGAAATCATGTAATTAAGATATTATACCCGACATACCGGGAATATTCAAGATGCAACATGTCAAATATAATAGGAATCACAAAGGGGTGGTCTCTATTATTACTTACGATCCGCTCTGGGATACCATGCGTCGAAAAGGAATTACGACCTATTCTTTAATAAAGGATTATTCCTTCAGCAAGGGGACATTGGATTCTTTGAAACAAAACCGGAATATCTCAACCGCAACACTGAATGACCTTTGCAACATTCTTTCTTGCAGGGTAGAAGATGTTCTTCGCCACATTCCAGACAAAATATAAACGACGCTTTGAGGGCATTACTGCTCACACCAAAGCGTCGTTTTTTATATCTGCTTGCTGGCTGGCGTTACTCTAATCTTGTCGATTTACTCCATGTATAAAGTATTACTTACCTAAAATTCGGCCTTTCTATTGTCTTGTCTTTAATGGTCAACAGTGTTACGGTGGCAAGAATTTATAGCCCTTCCCATACACGGTTTGGATAAAGTCAGCGTTCAGCTTATGGCGCAGCTTGTAAATGATGCTGGAAATCCCCGTCCAACTGCTGTCAAACGAATCAGGGGCGGCGAACTCATAGATCTCCCTTTTTGAAAATACCCGTCCGGGCCGCCGGGCAAGCAAATGAAACACATCGAACTCCATAGGAGTCAGCTCTATGAATTTGCCCTGCCAAAACACTTGACGGCACGCAGCGTCGATACATAAAGCCTTATAGCGCAGAGGGGCAGAGGAAAGATCCGTACACATGACCAGTTCTGTTGACTCTATGAAGGCCATGATTTTCTCTGCGGTTTCAAGATCATCTTCTTCGACTGATAATATGAACAGTTTTCCCACTACATCACCTCCGATAACCTCGACTGCCAGACCACTTTTACTTGTCCTTTAGCCCTGATTTAATTTTTTGAAAACTGTCATCGCTGATTGCGTGCTCCATGCGGCAGGCATCCTGCTCGGCAGTCTTTGGCTCTACACCTGCATCCACCAGCAGACGGATGAAAAAGCAGTGCTTCTCATAAGTTCTTTCGGCAACCTCTCGGCCCACATCGGTCAGGTGCAGGAAAGAGTCTTCGTCCATGGTGAGAAACCCGCCCTCTTTCAAGGTGGCTACCGCATGACACACGCTGGGTTTCGATACATCAAGGTGCCGGGCCACATCTACGGAGCGCACCATGCCTTTCTTCCTCTTTAAGACAAGGATTGCTTCCAGATAATCTTCGCCAGATGCGTGTAATTGTTTCATGGGGAGCTCCTCTCCATCAAGACAGGCTCCAACCGGCAGAGTTCATACGGATACGGACGAAATCCTGATAAATACCGGGTTGTTCCATCAATTCCTCATGGGTGCCATGCTGCGAGATATGTCCGTCACTGATGACCAAAATCTGGTCGGCGTTCTGGATGGTATTCAAACGGTGGGCAATGACCAGCAGGGTCTTACCCTTTACCAGTTCGGAGATAGCCTCCTGAATATAGCTCTCATTGTCAGTGTCCACGCTGGCGGTCGCCTCGTCCAAAATTACAATAGGAGCGTCTTTCAGAATACAGCGGGCGATGGAGATACGCTGTTTCTCACCGCCGGAGAGGGTTGCGCCGCCCTCTCCCACCACAGTCTGAAATCCGTCAGGCAGAGCCATGATGAAATCGTAGCAGCGGGCTTTCCTCGCCGCCTCATAGACCTCCTCCTCGGTGGCGTTTGGCTTGCCCATACTGATGTTGTTATAGATCGTGTCCTGGAAGAGATACACGCGCTGGAATACCATGCTGATGTGATCCATTAGCTCCGCGAGGGGGACTTGTCGGGTGTCCACGCCCCGGATGGCAACACTGCCGCTTTTCACATCCCACAGCCGGGCCAGCAGATTGGCGATGGTGGACTTCCCGCCGCCGGAGGGGCCCACGAGAGCGGTCATGCTATTGGGGAACATCGAGAAGCTGATGTGGTGCAGCACCTCTTTGTCCTGGTAGGCAAAGGCTACATCATTGAACTGCACCTCCGGCTGGCCTGGCTGCGCTTGAGCCGGGATATGCTGTTTCCCTGTGTCCGGGAGCTCCGGCTCATCCAATACAGCCTCAATGCGGTCCAGGGCGGCGTTCATCACAGTCAGGCGGGACGCCTCGCCATAAAGCGCCTTGAGCGGCCCGAACAGGTCAAAGACGAACAGGAGGACGCCCAGCACATAGGCCAGAGAAAGGACACCGCTCCGCTCCAGAAAGACCGACAGGCCAAAAATCGCGGCAATCCCGATTCCATAAAGGACATTCAACCCCATGGTCCACGGGGTCATCTTCCGTTCAAAGGCGAGGGATGTATTTCTGGACCGCTTGAAATTGCCGGTCAGTTCTTCCGATTTCTCACCCAGCAGGTTATAGCTCTTGATGACCCCGATGCCCTCCACAAAGGACAGCACCGCGTCCGTCAGCCGTTCGCTCTGTTCCTGGCGGCCAGCGGCTTCCCGCAGGGAAACCTTGTTCATCCCTCTGGAAACCAGCCACGCCAGGATGGTCACAAGGGCCGCGATCAGGCCCAGCTGCCAATTCAGATAGAACATGAACCCCAGCAGGACCAGGGAGGACAGCAGATAGCTCATCATGTTGCCCAGCGTGCTCATGGCGACTTCTTCAATAAACACCATATCGGTGCTGAGGACAGAACTGATTTTGCCGATATTGCCGGAGGTGAAGTAACCCATAGGCAGTTTCCGCAGGTGTCCGCCCAGCTCCATGCGCTTCTCGGCAAACATCAGGTAGCCCGCCGCGCTCTGGAGGCTGTCGCTGAGGTAGTGGACCAGCATCTGCACCAGCACGGCCGCCGTGAGGCCAAGACCCACATAGAGGCAGGTCTGTCCGGTCAATGTTCCGGCGGCAAAGCCGCTCAACACCACAAAGGCCAGGAAGATCGGCATTTTAGACAGGATCGACTCCACAAACGCGCAGGCAAAAGCGCCCTGAATACGCCCTTTATATGGACCAGCAAGTTTCAAAATCCTTGAAAACAGTGCAAACATTTAGTTCCCCTCCTTTGCGGTATGTATGTTCCATTCGGCGCTGTCCTGGGCCGCCTTCCACAGCTTTTGATATTCCGGGCAGGACTGGATCAGGTCCTGATGCTTTCCTGCCGCAACCAGTTTGCCGTGGTCTACGACGCAGATTTGGTCGGCGTTCATAATAGCAGGCAGCTTATGGGCGATAACAACCAGAGTCTTGTCCTTCACCAGTTCCGCAATCGCCGCCTCCATCTTCTCCTCGTTCTCGGGGTCAGCGTAGGCGGTGGCCTCATCAAGCACCACAATAGGGGCGTCCTTCAGGATGGCACGGGCCAGAGAAATACGCTGGCGCTGACCGCCGGAGAGCATCTTGCCCGCATCCCCCGCCATGGAGTGGATACCTTGGGGCAGCTTTTCCAGAAACTCCATACACTGGGCTTTTCGCGCTGCCTCCAGGACCTCCTCATCGGTAGCGTTCAACCGTCCCATGCGGATATTCTCCAGCAGAGAGGTGTTGAACAGGTATTGATCCTGCGCTACATAGGAAATACGGCTGTTCAGCGCCTCCAGGCTCATGTCACACAGTTTCTGTCCGCCAATGGAGATGCTGCCTTTCTGCGCGTCATAGTAGTGGATCAACAGCTTTGCCAGAGTGCTCTTGCCCGAGCCGGACTCTCCCACCAGGGCCGTTTTCTGTCCGGCCTTGGCCGTAAAGCTGATGTCGTGGAGCACTTCATCCTCCACCACCATGGGCTTTCCGTCCGGGCCGGGCTGTGTCTTGGTGTAGCCAAAGGAAACATGGTCATAAACGATGGTATCATCCTTGCCGTGGAAGCTGTCCGGCGTCTGCTGAAGCTCCGGCGCATCCAAAACCTGCTCCAGCGCAGAAATCTTGTAGTTGAGCTGGGGCATGGTGGGCAGGAAGCCCAGGGATTTGAGGAGCGGCATCCCGATGCTCAGGGAGAGGCACAGCACCAAAATCAGGTCTGGCAGAGCCGACCAGCCGGCGAAGACAAACCACGCCCCCAGCGGCAGAGTCAAAATCACAGTGCAGGGAAGGAGGCTGCTGTAAATTGCCATCCAGGGCCATGCCGCCTTGTACCAAGCCAAGGTGTAATCCCGGTAATCCGAAACATCCTTGCGAAACCGCTCATAGGAGTCCGCGTCCTTGTTGAATACCTTGACGACCTCCATGCCGTTGATGTACTCAATGATGGTGTTGTTCATCTTCTGGCCGGCCATATAGTAGGGGCCCATTTTCTTCATGCCCACCGAGTACATGGTCATCATGGCGATCAGGCTGATGGGGATGGAGGCCAGAGACAGCAGCGCCAGCTTCCAGTCCACGAAAAACATAGCCACATAGACCGCGATGGGGACCATCAGGTTTGCGATTCCCTCTGGCATGGAGTGGGCCAACAGGACCTCCAGACTGTCCACATCATCGACAAACAGCTTTTTGACCGTGCCGGTGCCCTTGTCCTGGATCACGCCCAGAGGCAGTTTCTCAAACCGCTTTTGCAGGGCAGTCCGCAGCCGGAGCAGCGTGTCATAGGCGGCCTTGTGCGAAAGATTGAGCCCCCAGCCATAGAGAACAGCCTGCAAGACCAGGCACACCAGCACCAAAGCCACCCGCAGGATAAGAAACGAAGCGTCAAGTTCCGCTCCCATCACCAGCGGAGCAATTACCTGGTAGGCCAGCACAAAGGGCAGGACGCCCATCAAAACGCTGACCAGCACCACCGCTGTGGCCGCATAGAGGCCCTTTTTATGCGGCCCCGCGTATTCAAATACCTTTTGAAACATGATTTCAACCTCCCATCAATGAAAATACTGTTCCGACAGAGCTTTCAACATCTGCGGCGTGAGCCGGTGGTTTTGAACGGCCCCCTGGTCGTCCAGCTGGACCACCTCCGTACAGGTCCGGACGATAAACTCAAAGTCGTGAGAGACCACAAACACGATCACGCCGGAAGCGGACAACTGCTCAATCAGGCGGCTGACCCGCACCATGGAGTCATAGTCCAGGCCGCTGGTGGGCTCGTCAAAATAGATCACTGGGCTGTCCTTGACGATGGCCGCGCCAATGGTGACCCGCTGTTTCTGCCCGCCGGAGAGGGCCGCCGGGTGCTGTTCCCGGTATTCGGACAGCTCCAGCGCCTCCAGCGCGGCGTCCACCTTCTCTTTGCAGTCCTCCCGAATCCCAAGAGAGAGTTCTTCCTCCACACTGCTGGCAAAGAGCTGGTAATCCGTGTCCTGCATGACCAAATAGGACAGCGCCCGGCGCTGGCGTGGGGTGAGCTTTCTGCCGTCAAAGGTGATCTCGCCGTTCCGCTGCTTCAAGAGGCCGGTCAGGATGGACAAGAGGGTGGTCTTGCCCGCTCCGTTGTGGCCCAGGATGCCGATCACATCCCCGGCGTGGGCTTCAAAGCTGACATTCCGAAAGACCTCCTGCTCTTTCGGATAAGCAAAGGAAAGGCCCTGCACACTCAGCAGGTGTTTCCCCATTGGGCGGCGTTCTTTTTCCTGATAATGCTCCGCATCCCGCTCCGGATATGCAGTCCGCAGCCCATAGGATATGCGCGTTCCCTCCGGTAAGGAGCAAAACTGCTCCCTTGTAAATTCCTGTTCGATTTTTCCGTTTTGTATGAGAAATACCCGGTCGATTAAATCACGCAGATAGTAAAAGCGATGCTCCACCACAAAGATGGTGTATCCGTCCCGCTTCAATTTTCCCATAATCTCCGCAAGCCGTTTGGTGGCCGCATAATCCAGGTTTGCGGAGGGCTCATCGAAGATATAGACCTTCGGTGAAAGCGCGTAGACCGAGCCCACGGCGATCTGCTGCTTCTCTCCGCTGGACAGGGCAAAGATACTCCGGTTTAGGTAGTCCGCCAGTTCCAGATCCTTTGCGGCTTTTGCGATGCGGTCAATGGTTTCCTCACGGGGGAGGCCCATATTTTCGCAGCCAAAGGCCAGTTCCCGCGTAGTGTCCGTCATGAAGAACTGGGAGCGCGGGTCCTGAAATACCGTCCCCACCTGCCCGGCCAGCTGTGCGGGCTTCATTTCCAGCAGGGAGCGCCCATCCATCACAAGGTCGCCCTGTATCTCACCGGGATAAAAGTGCGGGATCAGGCCGTTGAGTGAGCGGATCAGCGTGGTCTTGCCACAGCCGCTTCGCCCGGTCAGGAGGATAAATTCGCCGGTCTGCACCGTCATATCAATGCCACGGAGGGTAAAGTCCTTGCTCTCTTCATAGCGAAAGCTGAAATTCTGAAACGAGATCATGTCACACCCTCCACAAGATGATTTCCCCGATTCGGGTCTGGTCCAGGAACAGCAGCGCCGCCAGAAAGACAACGCCCAGCAGGGACACCAGGACCTCCGGCCAGGAGAAGCGAATGGGGCGCAGGGCGTACCGTTTGCACTCCAGCTCCAGCCCCCGGGTGGTGCCGGAGGCCGCCAGCTCGTCCGTGACCTTCAGGCACCGCATCAGCAGGGGAATTAAAATATACTCAATGGTGGCAAGAGGATGAGATACCCGTTTCCACAAGGTGTCGCTGATCCCCCGGATGTCCATGGTGCTACGGATCTGCCTGTATTCAATCCGCAGGGTGGGGATATAGCGGAACATGACCACCAGCGGGATCGTCACCGCCTGGGGAAGCCGCATCCGCTGGAGCGCCACCATCAGGTCGTCCATATAGGTGGTCCGCAAAATCCAAAGGCCCATCATCACAATGGGAATCAGCTTCAAAAGCGTCACGCCGAACACGCTCATAATCACGCTCAGTACCGGCACCTGCACATAGCGGAGCAGGGCGTTGAGATAGGCAACGATGATGTAGACCACAATCATCTTCAAGGCCCACTTTCCGCCGTTCCCCACGGCAATAAACAGGCCATACACCAGCATGAGCGCAAGGCTGACCACCTCCCCAGCCAAAAAGTAACTGACAAACCCGATACAGACCAGAAGTAAAATCTTGCAGCGGGGATCTAACAGTGCCGATCCATGAAGGGGCTGCTGTTCAATGATTTGTTTGATTTGTGATTCTTCCATTCCAATGCCTCCCTATCCAAATCAAAGCGCGGGGCCATTTTCAGCCCCGCGCCCTGAGATCAGGCAGCCCGCTTGCCTGCGCTTGTCTGATTGACTGCCGAGGGGCTGTGCCTTGTTATTTGACTGAAACGAGCCCTGCCTTTATAAAGTGCTTCTTCAAAGCCTTCTGCCCAATCACGGCGCCAATCAGTCCACCTACCAAGCCGGCCGCAACGATGACCACCAGCATGGGGACGGAGGTGATATTCAGCATCCCGTCTATGTATTCCTGGGCAATATTGTTCTTCTCCATGGCTCCCACAAAGGCGCTCTGGAGGAACTTGATGGGGCAGATGGCGCTGAAGGCAAAAATGGCGCTGAACAGGGCGTAGGCCACGGTCATGGACTTCATGGTGATTTCTTTCCGGCCCATGACCAGGAAATCGCAGATCACACCGCCAATCACCAAGCCGATGGGGATAAACCAGAAAGCGCCCACCAGCAGGAACAGGATAGCCTGGATTGCGGAGCAGATGGTGAAAACGCCCTTTTTCGGTACCTTTGCCAGTAAGAGCATCATCACGATGCCATTGGGGATCGCGACAACGGATGGATAGAACACATTGGTCACTGGGCCGGCCACACTCATAATGGTGCTGATAATCATGCAGATGATCCACATGAGGGCGGTCAGGACGCCAATCAGGATAAAATCTTTCGCATTCAACTTCTGTTTCATGCTTTGCCTCCTCTAAACAACAATATGCGTTGAGGTTAGCACTTACTAACCTCAACGCATATTGTATCAGTTATGCCTTTCTAATTCGACCCAAAACCTGCCCATTTTCACCCAAAAGCAGTTAAAGGTCACTGCTTTGTGTGGTTGAAGCGTGTCTCCCTGTAATGTTTGGGTGCAACACCGTATTTTTTCTTGAAGGCCGCCGCAAAGTTGCTCGGTTTTCCATACCCTACAATCGCAGCGACCTCCCCCACATTCCAGTCTCCGTCCAACAGCAGTTGCGCCGCCTGTGTCAACCGCTGCTCAATAACATATTGATGGATCGGCATACCGTAGAAGGAAGAAAATCCCCGTGTCAGCTTGGTCAGACTCAGATGTACCTGTTGAGACAGTTCTTCACAAGAGGGGGCAAAGGCGAGCTGGCTGTCGATGATCCGTTTTGCTTCCATGATGGCAGTCCGCTCCGTCCGGGACATGGAAATATTTTTGCCCATCAGAATGTCCAATTCCAAAACTTCTCCCAGATAGATGGACAGCAGCTCCAACAGTTTGCCGTCCAAATAGAGATAGCCCAGCCCCCCGCGGTATTGAGAAAATTTGCTTGTTTCCGACAGTATTTGCTCCATAATTGGTGTGACAGAGACTTTGGCAATACCATTCAGGAGCTTCTTTTCATAGACTGTAATTTCCTGTCCGTCAAAGTAATCAGCAAGGAGTTGTGAAAAGTAGGGAATTGGGATTTTAATGCTTTTGAATGAGAAGTTACTGTCTTTTTTGTAGCAGATATATTCTGTGCCATCATGTCCAGCATAGATACAAGACTCATTTTTCTGTATAGTAATAGAACGATTCTCATTCATTATCCCCCATGAAATTCCATCATTCAGGCAGAAAATGATTTGCATATATTCTCCACTAACAGGACCCTGCACATTCATATCGGATTGATAGCACATTTTCCAGTCTGAGAGGATAACGCCGTGCTTGATTTTTGTTTGAGAAATTTGGCCTTGCCCGACTTCTGAAGGAATGTCCATAGTGATTGTCTGAGGGGTATTGGTTATCAAATCGTTATAAAGATTGGTAAGATATAGACTGCTATGTGACATAACCCACCTCTTTCTAACTCGTTCAAGTTAGCTATCGCTAATCAGATGATACCCGATTTTTCCTCGACAGTCAAGGTGGCTTCGTATTACCAAAACCGCACACCTTTTTAGTTTTTTGGAGAAACAGTAACATATTTTGCCTAATCCGTATGCCTCTCTCTGTAATGATCTACTATGTTTATAATTCCTGTGTCTGGATGAATCAACACTATTGACAAGTTTCTTTTTTCAGCGATCCCTATCGCTGTCTCCACTCCGCTGTAATGTTTCGGATCATTATCATAAACAGCTACAACATAGTCGGCCTGCCCCATCATATATTCCGTGCGTTTTTTATACCCTTCGGCTCCTGGGTGTTCTGATCCCATCAGCACCTTGGCACAGCCCTCTCGGAGTTTTCGCTGCCGTGCCTGGCTCTTTGGGTCCCATCGGACATCATGGCCGGGGAAGGGGCAGACCATCACAACATCCAATTCCCGATATTCTACCTGGCGCTGCATATCCAACAGGATTTCGCCTGCCCACATGTCTACTCCCAGAGCTCCCCCAACGAAAAAGCAGCGCACACCGCTCTGGTAAAGTGACACAAATACATCATGCATCCGCTTTTTTATGCGCTTGCATGAGGTCATATATTCATTGTATTTGAATTTGAAGCGGGTAGGGTGTTGACCAATCACCGCACACGAACATATTTTCACTTGTTTTTCCTCCAAATTTTTCATCTTACGATCATTATATATGCTATGGTTGATTAAACTCAACTATAGTCGCTTAATTTTTCATGCTATAGTGGATAAAATGTAACTATAGTATGGAGGATTGCGAATGAGTGAGCTTTTGAAAGAAATGGGCCAGCGGATTCTGGAGCGAAGAAAACAATTAAATATGACACAGGAGACTTTGGCAAATTTGACGCATCTCACATCGCAAACCATCTCGTATGCGGAAATGGGGCAAAAAGCGATGCGCCCGGAAACCATGCTGAAGATCTGTGAAGCACTTGGCATCAGCGCAGACTATTTACTGCGTGGTAAAATTCTTGAAGCAGACACTTCGTTGCTCCAGCAGAAGATTTCCACATTGACACCCAGCCAATACCGCCACTTGGAACAGATTATCGATCACTTTATTGCTGCCATACAGGAAAAGGAAGAGGTATGAGAGTCGGCACAGCTTCGCTCCCATACCTCTTTTTTAGCCATTTCTACGGAAAGCCGCCATGGTGCTGGCGATCAGATTGCGGGTCATATCATCAACTTCGGATGCTCCCTCTGATGGCTCTGTCGTCTGTTCCTGCGGCGGCAGGGCTATTTTATTTTTCTTTGGAGGAGAGGATTCCCCGGTCGAAACTGCCTTATCCGAAGCCTGCTCATCCTGACGCATAATTTCTCGCACTATCGCTTCAATGGCCGCACGGTCAATGGCTGGCACTTTTAACGGCTGCGGATCGTCAGAAAAATGAGTGTTATAGTACACAAGCGCATTTGCAATATACTGGGCTTTACTGTGGGGCGGTTGTAGTTCCAGCAGTTCAACTGCGGCCCGCTGCACTGGGTCACCGATATTGAACCGCAGGGAGAAGCGCCCCCTTTCTTTTTTGGCCGTCATGATTGTCACCTGCCCACTGTTTCAAGCCGGTACAGGTATTCAAATCCAGCTGCATTGGCGTTGATGTTCGTGACGAACAGAGGCGTTCCCACCTTGCCGGAATCCTCGATCTGCCGGCGCAACAGAATAGCGCCGCCGCCCACAAACACCACTTTGCAATAGCGCAAATCCAACATCCGCTCTCGTAGAGTGCTGAACAAGTCGTTGACAAACTCCTGCGCCAGTCGTTCCACAAGCTGTATAGCCTCGGCCGGATACTGTGTCCGTCTGCCCATGAGGATGGCATCCACATCGCCCTCATCCAACAGCAAATCCAACTCTGCATTTCCTCTGGACCTGATTTTATTGTATAACAGGATAACGCCGTTTTCCAGCGAATCGCAGGAAGCGAGGTCGGCTTTTCCGTTTTTCAACAACAGATAATCCGCTGTAAAGCCTCCAATATCCAATACGACTGCCTTTGGGTCATCCAACAGGGCGTGTAGCATTGTGGCCGCAGCTGCGTATGCCTGGGGATAGCAGGCCACATCCTCAATGCTGATGGTGTAGTGTTTGTCTCCATACATAAACTCAACAAGCCCGCGGCCTTGAAAGTAGGCGGTGAATTTCTCTGCTTGAGAGCCAAAATGTGCCGGGGGCAGACCAACAGCCAACTGGATGTGCTGCTGTTCTTTTTCACCAATTCCCCGGGCGGTTATCTCTTCTGCAATAGCAATCAGTGTAAGGACAAAAAATCGGTCATCCTCCGTCTTATCCTTGTGGAACGGAATACGCTCATTGGACAGTGTGTAATAAGTACCACAGTATTGCAGGCTCTGGCCGAACGGCCGGGTCAGACTCTGCTGCAGTCCAGACACAAAGGGCTCGCCATGAACGGTTTTGATTTGTTTGTTGCCATGATCGACACCAATTAACATAGATAATTGCCTCCTTTTTTGCTTTATACATATCCTTTACGCCTGTATGACGCCTTTCTCAACAAAAAAGCAGGAAAGTTTTTATCTACAACGGTATCATCGAAAAATCAGGGGCGTGGAATAGTCGGCCTGCACCATAAAAAGCAGCATCGTCCTGATACATTCGAGGCGATGCTGCTTTTCTATCAAAACTGTTTAGCTTTCAACTTCCACATGGAGCTGGCTGGCGACTTCCTCTACCGACATACCATTTTTCATTGCCAGCTTCACAATCTCTTGAATTTTCTGCTTTTTCGTCTTACGGGGCTTTCGGGGAGCCTTGGGAGCAAGGATCTCCTGCTTTTTTGCCTCCAGAGATTTGATGCGTTCCTTTGCTGCGGTGATCTTCGCATCGTACTCTTCTACAACAGTTTTCTTTTTCTCCTCCAGCTCATTGATGGACTGATTTATCTTCGTGATTTTTTCATCCAGTTCATTCGCTCTCTCTTGCGGGGTACGGCGCTGACGCTTGCTCTCGGCTTCTGCCATTTTAAGATCACCTTTCTTTTGTGCTTAATTGAGATGTGCTTATGGTAAAAGAGTATCATATTGTATGTCAAAACACAAGAAGATGAAGTCGAAGCATAGTAGAAAATTGGGTTCAAAAGGACATACAGTTATCAGATTATAAAATACTGTAAAATGATTCCGATTGATTTAACACGGGCCATGTCAGCCCCAAAAAGAAGGGCCGGGTAGAGGAATATTCCTCTGCCCGGCCCTGTTATGAATTTACACAGATTCTGCCCTATGCTTTTGATAAGGGCAGACAAAGCACTTTTTCAGTCATCCGTCTTAATCAGGAGATAAAAACTGTCGCCGGCGTCGCGGGCTTCTTCTCTGCGCCAGTCCTCTCTATAGGGAAGACTATAGAAGCCGCATATATAGCGAACATCATCGTTATTCACTCCCGTTTGGCCCAAAGAGCCGAAACAGTGGATCACACAATCTCCATCCTCATTTCGACGCTCCAGAAGCCTGAAGCGGCCAGCGAGTTTCCTGTGGACTTTGCTCCAATCCATTGTTAAACCTCCCATTGGCCGCGGCCGATAAGCACCGCTTTCTTTCCTGCCTTTTCCGGGATCGGAAGTTCAATGCGCATATTTGCGCCGTCACCTTCGACTTTCCCCTTCGGCAGAACATATCGCGCAAAACACTCCCACTGGGGTTGTCTATAACGGCCAGTCAGTCCGCAGAGCCCGCTGGCAGCCGACCACTGGTTGCACTCGCTGCACGGGAAGCAGACTTTCCTCTCGTCCTGGTATGCCTGTGTGGCCTTGTTGTCCGCCACCAGGCGCTCAAAACGCTGGATCAGTTCTTCCTCATCGGTGACGATATAGAAAAAGTTCCCATAATGCAGAAACCGCCCCGAAATTACCGTGCAGCCCTGATAAGCCTGACGCTCTTCTGACCGCTGCCACTCCGGCTTCCGATTTACAAAATTCCCGTACCACTCATAGATCGGGTCCAATGTGTACTGCTCAAACAGCGGATAAAGCCGTTCCAGCGTCTCTATTGGCTCCCATCCCCAGAAGCCGCCATTTATTTTAATGATCGTCATGGTATGTACCTCCCTGCTATAATTAGGTGTGGACGCTGTACTGGGCTTTCTGCAGGTTATCCGCACCATGCAGGATGATGCCGCCGCAGATTCCCGTGCCCCGGGGCGTGACCTCTTCAAAGAAGAAGCTGTACGGCGCACCGTCATCATAAATGAGGATCTTCTCCGCATCCCGCCACTGGAAATGGTGTTCCAGAGTTTTCCCCAGCTTGTGCCGCAGGAGCGGTCGCTGGGCGATTTGATGGAGATTCTGCCTGCTGTGAAATTCAAAGCGGCGGGTCACCTTCTCCGGCACGGAGAGCTGGCTCCAGTTCCATCCGGCCATATCCGTCCCGGCCTCCACACACTCGTGGAAGCGGCGGTAGGGCAGCCGCACCCACTCCTCATAGCCGCGCAGGCTGTCCGCACCGGCGCTTTGCAGCCAGGAAAAGCGGATCACCAGCATCTCGCCGTCCAGTGCCCGTGTGAGCCGAAGGGCGGCATAGCAGCCGCAGTCAGCCACGATAATCTGACGCCCCGGCTCCCGCTCCAACTGCTCCAGCGTATCACGCAGGATTGCAAAGCGGTACGGGGATTTATGCCTCCGGGATATGGTGTGGAGATACAGCAGTTCTTCACTGCAGGATACTTTTACCAAAATACTGTCAAACATCATAAAGAAACCTCCTGTCATGCCGCATGGGCTCGGTCCAGTGCGGCCCGTTCTACAAAAAACGATTCTTGCTTATACTGTTCCTCTGCCAAAGTCACTGCAGCGCCTCCCAGAGAGTCAAGATACTGGCGCCCATTTTTGGACTTTGAGATGTAGATATAGATTGGGGCGCTGACATACCGCCCACTGGGATAGCATCCGCGATACTGATTTGACAGCACCGCAACTGCGTCGAGTTCTTCCGCTTTCTGCGTTGCCAGTGCCACTACCATTTCTTTTGCCGCCGTCTCTTCACTTTTCTTCAATCCAGAGGTATAAATGTGTTCCAGAAACAGCACCAGCTTCTCACTGTATGCGTGACTGCCTGTGGGAACATCTTCTTTGGACAGATCAGCAAATTCAAAATTGAGCGTTGATGGCTGCTGGAAAGAGCCTTTCGTCAGCCGGAGACACGCCCGTGCTACTACGCTCTCGTCTTTGTAAACCAGAATGATTTTTTTGTTGCTATCGAATGCGGCCAAAAGGCAGTCCCTCTGGCTGCCCTGATAGCAGGATAAGCAGGTAAAGTGCGGAAGCTCGCCCATGCGGATTGTGTGGTAAAAATCATCCACCTCTTTCGCCATAAGGCCCAGTCTGGTCAAAGAGAGATTCTGTTTCCAGACATCTTCCCGCGCCTCTTGAATTGGGTAATGGATTTCCTGCTTCAAATCACCAGCAAAGTATTTCAGTTTATAGAACTGGCCCATCAGCTCTGCCTGTACAATACGCCGGAGCGCCTCGCAGTTTTTTTCACTTTCGTTCCTATACTGCAATTCGTTATACAGCGGGCGGACCATCGAGCTGCCGCCCCGGAGCAGGAAATTCACAATCCCCGGCTGATACTCGCGGACGAACTCCTCGGAAAAGCCCATGTTTTCTTTCAGATAGGCCCAATTCTGATCGGTAACCAGTATTGAGCCGCACACCTGACTCCAGTTTGAAAAGCCTGTGATCTTGGAAGCGTTGCTGACCGCGAAAACCGCATCCGCCTCTGCCCGAAATTCCGGGATAAATGCCTGAATCTCCGGATAGTGCTGCAGCATAAGCATTGCAGTCTGCCGCGTCAGTCCCCGGATGTGTCCGAAATCTTTCTCATACCAAGCTCCAAACGGCTTTTCCAGCAAGCATTGAGTTACCTGTTCCAGCGCCTCGTCTCCGATATTCTGGCTGACAAGATCCCGCTTTATCAGCTGCCGGATCGTGAGCATCCTCTGGTCCACGGAGAGCGGGGAGAGTTTGGCGTACAGTCTTACATATACTTCCTCTTGGTGCCACAACAGGCGCAGCTCCTCAAAGGTATATTGCTGGCCCTCTTCCAAAAGTTCAAAGTAGCTGGTTGTCCGTTCAATAGAATCACTGTCCTTTAAGTTCTTAACCGTCAGTGAATTGAGATTACAGCGTTCGCAGAAGCCACTCACAAATAAAAGCGAATACCGCCCCAGCGAGAAAAATAGTTCGCTGTTCTGATTCACCAGATTCAAAAAATGCTTTTTCTTGTGCTCCACCGCATAGATAAGGAGCTGGACTTGAAAATACTCTACTTGTTCAAAATTGATGTGAAGGCAGCCAGCGTAAAGGGCATTGAGATAACTCAGCCTGCTTTGCAGGATTTTCTGCCGCCGCTCTTTGCTGATGGGCAACAGCTGACTCAGCCACCATTCGACATCATATTGTCCGGCCCGGTTTTCCAGCCAGAGCGTCCAGAATTCCGATAAATCTTCCGCATCATACTCGAAGGCTTCCATCAGCCGGCGGAATTTTTCTACATCCGGCATTTGTAGCCATTTGAGATTTTTCAGACTGTCCGCATCCAGAAACAACTCCACTCCCCACACATAGTTCATCATCAGGATTTTCTGGAGGGGCAGATTCTGCTCCAACAGCTCTACAGCCTTCCGCTCATGGTCGTGCCAGTTGAATAGATAAGTGCCAAGAAACGGCAGACGCATCATTGAACGCTGATGTTCCGTCAGCGGAGAGATTTCCTGCCACTCCAGAACAGGGAAGGTATCCAGGTTGTCTGCGATGGCCTGCTCCTCTTCTTCATACCGCACCAGCGGCTGGTAGTGTTTCATGTACTCAAATTTCAGGGAAGGCTTGAGATCCAGCACCGCCGCCTCCAGCACCTGCTCCTTCGGATATTGGGACAAGTGCTCCTGATAGCTGCTTGCCGCATGGAGCATCGTCTGAATAACAGATACCGCTATTCCATGTGCGCACAGAGCCTGATATAATTCCGCAAATTCTGGAACTTGAATCAATTCCCTCTGGATTTGCGTGGCTTCTTCCTTGCGAATCTGCTCTTGCAGACCCATATCTTCGATTTTTTTACAGGTCTGATCCAGTATTTCTTCTGGAAATTCTCCAGTGAAACGCAGCTGCAGCCCATCGCGCCCCATTCGGGACAACAAAGATAAATGCTTTTCCGCATAGATCATGCCGCAAGACCTCCCATCATTGTTCTTGCCATATTCAAAATTTTCTGTTCGTCTCCTGGATTGTATCGTGCCAAATCACCGCACAACTTGAAAAATTGTTCTAATTCGTCCGCTGCAAATGCCGCCGCGCAGCCCGCAGGCTGTTCCCGCAGCTTTTCGTACACCATATCCAGGGCTTCTTTCACATCCCTATCGTAATAGAAACTTTTTGTAAACTCTTTTAGAGAAGACATCGTACCGTCATAGGTCTGCTCCAACCGTTCGCATTTCTTCTGGTGCTCCTGCTCCCGGCGAAGGCGTTCCTCCCGTTCCGCTTTTTCAGCGTCGGCTTTTTGATCGGCTTCCAGCTCTTCCTTACTGTAGAATTTTTCCTTTAGATGGTCCGCACGGCCACCTGTGTACTTCCCGCTGGATAAAAGGCTTCGCAAAACGGACGCAAGCAGCCGCCTGTCGTATAGCCGCTGCACATCCGAATCTTGTAAAGCGCACCAGATAAACTCTTGATAGCATTTCGGCTCCATTTGGAAAAAAGAAGCCTCGATCCATTCAAAGAGCTGCCGATGCTGCTCTTCTGTCAGGAAAGAGCGTTTGATAAAAAACTCATAGTCTCTGCTGCTGTACCGATTACCCCTTACAAAAAGTTCATGAAAGAAAAACCGCTCCCCAAAAAACTTCTGGAGCTGCACTGGAGTGTATTTCTGCAGCAGACGCCGGACAAAACGGAAGCCCTGCCAGCTGGAGATATTCATGGCATATCCCAAGAGCAGTTTCATCGACTGCGCAGAGGGGCCGTCTTCCTGATGCTGTTCAAAAAACTGCCACAGCCGGATTTCTTTTCTCTCTACCAGCAGAGCAAAAGCTCTATCGGAGGAACGGTGCCATTCCTGGAAGCCATCACAGTAATCAGCGCCCGTTAATTCCCGGTATCTTGCCAGCCATTGAATAATTGGCGTTTTTCCACAAGAGCAGAGCATCTGATCTGTAAACAGTTCCCAGTAATCGCCTTGCGGCACTTCTTTTGCCAGAATATCGTACTGGGGGTCAAAGGCGTCAAAGCGATACGGGAATTCCTTTTTGACGGTTTTCAGCATCCAGATCATTGTCTGTGGTGCGGATGGTATGAGTTCTTTTTTAATCGCCTCCCAGAGATTTGGATACCCATTGTACTGGACAGCAAACCTTTCATAGCGGCCAAACAACCATCCAACATAGGCATAGAGCCCTTCCGACAGTCCATCCGGTTGGTTTAAGAGCATTTGGCAGCACGCCGATGCGATTTTTTCTGCGGTGGTCCCGTTCCAGGAGATCCTGTCCGGGATTCTGTCTGCCCACACACAAAGGGAATTGGTCAGTATAATTTCCTCACCGCTGTAGCCGGCATCTGTCAGGATTGAAAACTCCCGGCTGTCCGGTTTCATGTTCATTCTGAAAAACTTCGTCAGTGTTCGCAAAACAAGATCTGACTTTCCGCGATACGACTTGATATACGGAGCATAATGCTGGACCAGCCATTCCAGCACGCCGCAGTTTTCAGGCAGGGAAAGCGTGCGTTCTTTCCCCAGCAATCGGAGAAGCTGGCTGTGCATAGTGCGGTACCCTTCCTCCTGGTCATCGAACAGAGACAGGACAAACAAGGCATCCTCGGTCTTGGCATATTCTGTGGCAGCCAGTTCATCCAGCAGGGCGTGTCGGCGGGGCATATCTGTTTCCAACAGATAAAGAGCCCCTTGCAGGTACACATCTCCATTGGAAGTCCGCCGGATCATCTGGAGAAAACTGCCGCGCTGATTTCCAACAAACATATTGTCTAACTGAAGCGCACGGGTTTTCCCCAGTGCCAGCGCCAACGCACGAATAATGCGGACATCTTTTCCCAGCTTCTCTTCAAACCGTTCCAGGACCTCGCCGGGGTAACGGAGGTTATAGGCTTCAAAATAATTCTGTCCTTCTGCCTTTTGTTGCCAGATTTGCGTGTCCACAATATTTCGATAGATCTCCCAGGCTTTTTCTTCTTGAGAGGTGTGTACGACAAGATCTACAAACGCATAGTACAGTTCAAGATCAATGACCTGTTGATATACCTTGTAGGCTGGCAGAAATTCGTTATTCATCTTCGCTCCCTCCTCACTTTGATTCGCTCCATCTGCCTCCAGTAGAGTAATTCCACTCAATCGTTCCATCTTCATAACGGATAAGACCATGAGCCGTCAGAGTCCATCCATCAGAAGTTCGCCGCATCTGTGCGGTGGTATCGTTTAATAGGGGCCTTTTTTCCACAGACAGGCATAGATAACTCCTGTCATTTCGGTTTTGATAAACCTGCCCCACCTGCGGAACAAAGTAACTGCCTTTCATGCTGAAACATCTCCTTTGCCGATAAAGAAGGGGAGGACCGCACCCGCAGCCCTCTCCCTTGTTATTTTTTGACCTGTTTTCTTTTAAGCCACACCAGCCATATTGAAAAACTCATTCGGCGTCAGCACCCGAATGCCCAACTCCTGTGCCTTGGACAGTTTGCTGCCGGCCTTCTCACCGCAGACCAGATAATCGGTCTTGCGGCTCACCGAACTGCCGGCCACAGCGCCCAGAGAGGCGATCAGGCTGTTCATCTCATCGCGGGTATAGGGCTCTACTTTGCCTGTCACCACAATGTTCTTCCCGGCAAATGGAGTGTCCTGGCCGACTGCCTGATTGTTGGCCGCGGCCGGCTTCTGGATGTTCATCATCATCTGTAATTCCTCCCAAATACAAAAATTTTCTTCATTGCAGAACCATTCATGGATATTGTTGTGCAGCGTCTCTCCAAAATCCGGGAGCTGGCGGAAGTCATAGCCCGTATAAACCGCGTCCCGAAATTCTTCAAGACTGCCATGGAACTCCCGGCAGAGAACACCGCTGGCTGTGTTGCCGATCATGGGAATGTCCATGGCAATCACATACCGTTCAAAGGTGGTGTTGCGGCTCTGCTGGACAGCATCCCACAGGCGCTGCCAGGACTTTACGCCAAAGCCCTCCATGCGGATAATTTCATCCCGGTGCTGATCCAGCCGGTATAGATCCAGATAGCTGTGAATCCATCCACGGCCAATCAGTTTTTCCAGCGTCGCCTCGGACAGCCCCTCAATGTTCATCGCCTTCTTGCTGACAAAATGGACAAACTTTTTGAGTTTCCGTGTCTCGCAGGTGGCATTGTCGCAGAACAGAGTCTTGATGATCCGCTCCTTGCCGTTTTCATCCCGCCCTTTGGTTTCATGAACGCGGGTAGGCTGACCGCAGCAGGGGCACTGGTGCGGGAACGCCGCTTCCAGATTGAAACCGCCCCTGTCCATGTTTTCCTCCACATGCGGAATGATCATATTCCGCTTGCTGACCAGTATGCGGTTGCCCGGCATCAGCTCCAGATCCTCAATGAAGGACAGATTGTGCAGGCTGGCCCGTGTCACTTCGCATCCTTCGATTTCTACTGGAGCAAAGATGGCTACAGGCGCAATCTCACCAGTCCGTCCCGGCGTCCACTCGATGGAACGAAGTGTTGTCTTAAACAGCTCGTCCTCAAATTTGAACGCCAGACCGTCCTTATAGTGATGTCCTGTGCGCCCGCATCTTTTGGAAAAGGCAATATCATTGTAGGTTACAACGATGCCATCGATGGGAATATCGCTGTCTTTTGCATACTGCTGCAGCTGCTTGATGCCGTCCTCGGTCTCCGCCTGCGTCAATGGCCGCTTCGTCACCAGATACTTGCACGGAGTAAAGCCCAGCGGCCGAATTTCTTTGAGGCGTTCCGACTTGCGGGGCAGGTCATCAAAACCCTCCAGAACATTGAAGGGCATGAAGGTCACACACCGTTCCATGCACTCGCCGGCATCCCGCAGGCGCACCGAGCCAGCCGCCAGATTACGGCCATTCTTGTAGGTTTCACCATTCTCATCCACTATCGAAGTGTTCAGACGCTCGAAATCACGGGGACGGATAAACGCCTCACCGGTGACTACCAGACGCCCCGGGTACTGAATATGGGCTGGAATCCCACTGATTGCTCTGGCGTTGTGAGTGACGATCTCACCCTCATCACCATCGCCCCGTGTGGCCGCTTCCACCAGTTCGCCGTTCTCATAGGTCAGTTTGATGGTAAGGCCGTCCAACTTGAGCATGATCATCACCTGATGCTCGCCCATAAACCGGCACAAATCCACGCTGCTTTTTACTTTATCCAGAGAAAGAAGCGGGATTTTATGGGCGGTTTTCTCTAACTTGCCTACCACGGGATAGCCCACGGTGACAGTGGGAGAGTTCGACATCTGGATGCCCGTCTCCTGTTCCAGTTTGTGAAGTTCGTCAAAGAGCCGGTCATAGACCTCATCGCTGACGCTGGGATTGTTGTAGTTATAGTATTCGTTGCGGTAGCGGTTGAGCCGGTCGGTCAGCTCCCGCTGCTTTCTCAAAGTATTCTGTTCCATCAGGCCGCCTCCTCATCCAAAACGCGGAACGCCATAATCAGCGTTTCCGCCGTCTTTGTTTGATTCATATATGAACTGCACACACCGTCCTCAAATGACCAGGTGCTGGCTGCACCCCACCACATTATGGAGCCCCGCCCATCGTTTGCCGCATTGATGCGCGGATCGGGCGGATTGAGGATTTTGGTGTAAACACCCTGGGTATTGACCCATGTGACCTCCCGCAGTTGGCCGATGCATCCGGGCCGGCAGTGGCCGGTGACCTCCAGGCGTGTGCCCGGCCGCAGCCTGCGTTTGAGCTGATTCAAATTTTTAATCATGCTGCACCTTCTTCCTTCTTCCGTGGATGGGCGGCATAGCGCCCAAAGTTTAATTCCCTGATCATGTCCTGAATGGCGTCGTCATCCTCCCACGCAGTGGAGAGGGTGGCCCGCTCCGGCCCTTCGCCCGCATGGATGCTCACGGTCCCACCGTAAATCTGCATCAACACATCAGGCCGCTGGGCGCAGACGATTGCTAAATTTCCAATCTGTTTCATTTTCTTCTCCTTCTATCTGATATTCAGCCAGGCCACAATGGGCCGGTCAAAGTCCGCAGTCACATAATTCTTTCGCATATGGATAGGGCGGTAACGCCCATCCAGTTCGCACTCCACGCTCTGCTCAATACGGCCTTCGCTCTGGGCCAGATGCTCCCGGAATGCGCGCAGGGTCTGCAGGCGCACCGCCGGCGGGTCGTTCTCCCTGCATCGCAGGTCCGCACAGTACACATAACTGCGCGGATTTTCTTTGAGCATAAAGCCGTAGGTCATATACAGGCGGCACTTGCGTTCCCGCTCCCGCTCGATATGCTTCACATAGTCTACGGCGCTCTTGATGCCCTGTGTCAGATAAAGATACCCCATCTGATAACGCTGCTCATCCGACAGGGGGAGTTCCGTCTTTTCCTGCCCCGGCAGTCCTTTATAGATGTGGAAGCTCTCCGGTGCATAGCGGTAACCGTGGATGTGGTACTCAAAAGATGTTTTTCTCATAAAGCCTCCTTGCAACAGTTGGCCGGACGCCCTCAAAGGACGCCCGGCCATTGCACCTGTATCATGCAGCCGCAGGGAGCTCCTGCTGCTGCACGATTTCTTTGTTTTCCATCAAGTCAGCCAAAAGCACATCTGCCAGCAAATGGCCGGCAAGGTGCCCGGTATGGATGACCACCCGATCTTTCTTCATCTGGATAAACTCCTCGTTGCGCAGGACGCGGCTCTGCGCGGCCAGCTTCAAATCTTGGCCTGTAAGCCGTGCCGCAATGACTTTTTGCCACTTCTGCAGAAATTCCGTCGCCTGCTCGATGTCCTCGTGCTGGCGGTCAAACAGCGTGCGTTTTTGACGCACAGTGCCGTCCGGCTCGATCTCCAGTGTGTAATAGGGATCTTCTGGTTCCTCCGCTCGGCGCAGAAACATGATGAAGCTCTCCCGGCGCTCGATGCGGTCATAGTACCGTTCGCCGGCGCCGTCATTTCCGACACAATGGTGAAGCATCCGTCCCTCTTTGATAATATCAAAAGTATTTTGAGGGGCAATGACCAGATAATCTTCATCTGCATAGGCATACTTTTTCTGCAATTCCTCGCAGATGGAGCGAACATGGGGGTACTTCTTGTCCATGTTCTCTGCTTGAAGCTCCAGGCTTCCAGCCTCACACTGGATAACCAGTTCATCATGCCGCTGACGCAATTTACGCGCACGATAGATAATTTCATCGCTGGTGTCGATATGCAGACGCTCTGCCATAGCAAGGTAGTCCTGCCATGTGGTCAACGCCTGCCGACAACTTCCGTCAAAATACGGCTTCTGTTTTTGCAGATAGTTTCGGATCTGAATCGGACTCATGCGGTCCGCGATGAACAGAATATCTTTGGCGCTGATCCGTTCTTTTTTAAACCAGCGAAACAGTTCATCCGGTATGCGTTGATTGGTCCGCTTTTCAAGCTGCAACCATGCCAGGTCTTCCGTATCGCCATTTATCTGCCGCAGACGGCGGAATTTGGGGCCGTCTAATCCCAATGCTCGAATCAGTCGCGTCTCATTTGGATAGAGTATCCGTTCCCGCACAGAATCACAATGTTCAAAGCATTCTTTTGTCAGCCTCGGCAAGTCTGCCTTCCAAATCTGCTCCATCTTCGGCATCCGCTTCCAAACAGCCAAATACTTTTCCGGATCAGTCACCGGATGGGTGCGTATCCACTGCACAAGGCCAGTGCCGAACAGCTCCTTCTGTTCCATGCAGGGAAGGCTCTTGCCATAGACCCTGCCTGTCTGATTGCCACAGTAACTATAGTAGCAGGGATTACCGGAAATCCAGCGTGTTTCCCGCTGGCAATACACGCCCCAATAGTAAGAGCGTATTTCTCCACTGCGGTCATAAATCGAACGGCGAAACTCATGCCAGTAAGGCTTTCCAGAGGGCAGACTGTCTTTCCAGTAAGTCCTCTCTGCCCAGAATTCACGGAGAACAAAGCCATCCTTGCACCGCTGAATCAGATAAGCATAGTCCTTTTCTGTCCGAATATACCCGGCGCGCCCCAGGGCTTTGAATACAATGGGATGCCGGCAGCAGGCACAGCGTCCTTTCTTATTGTGATATGGATGCCCGGATATAGGGACCTCTTTCCCACAAAAGGTACAATAACCGTTTTGGGCTCCGCCGCGTTTATAGCGATAGAAGATGAAATTTTCCCGCACAGCCACCTTATCAATCCAGCGCATCCAATCCTTGGGCAGTTCAGGCACCTGAGCCAGATCCTGATCCCACGCGCCGGTAATTCGTTTATGCCTCTGCTCCAACTGTTCGTCCCGTACATTTCTCTGAAAATCAAGGATACCGAGATCACCGCCGCGTTCCCCACAAAGATAGTCCTGTACTACGGCAGCATCTTTCTCACTGGCCCAGCAGGTGGCATAATAGTTTCTCCCCGGCCAATTCAGCCTGTCCAGTTTGGCGTCCCGCCATTTTTTCTCTAAATGGTCGTAAGTCAGAAACTGGTGCGCTTTCTTGTCAAGGAACACTTCATAAGCAGGATTGTTGCCATCCAGCCGCAGATGTTCCGGCAGATAAAAAGCCGCTTTGAGGATGCCATCCTGAACGACGCAGTTCATATATGGATAGTAGGTCCGTTCAACATAGCGATAGCCATAGGGGCCTTCATGCTGTTTCGGCTCATCCGCTATTGCTGCCTGTTTCATCTCCGGCGTTGCCGTCAATTTCGGCATTGCCAGAAGTGCAGATTTCTTCAATTTAGTTCACCATCCTTTTTTCAAGCTCCACTCCATACCAAATTCCTGGTTGGAGCGTTTTCCCGTCAATCTCCGCCACCACGATCTGCTGGATGCCGCCGGTAGTGCCGTCCTCTTTTGCAAAAGCAAGTACATCGCCGTTCCGAGTCCCTTTTGCAATAGGGTCGGCGCCGCGCACCGCTGCATAGCCATTCCACGCTTCAGCTTTGTCCACCTTTATATTGCTGTTCCACTTCCGCTTCGGGTGGTCTGCCATAAAAGCAAGGCCATGGAGGAAGAGTTCTTTTTTTGTCAGCCGTTTCAAAATTGTCAACTCTGTACAGGAAATTTTGGAATCGACACCATCTTCGTCAATGTCTCCGCCAGCATCGACAATATAGTATTCTGCGTGGTTTATATCTCCGTAATAGCGCAAGCAATCCAGCGGGTCCTCAGCACAGTGAAAGCCATTATGAGCGCAGTTGGCCTTTTCCGTTACATTGAGTCCCATCCTGAACTGGTAACCTCTGCAAATCAGGCCGGGAAGAAATCCTTTATATGCAATCATGCTGCACCCCCCTTAACCTGCCTTTGTCATGCCGAGATCCAGCAGCGATAGTTGACCATCGTTGGCAGGCTTTTCCTTCTGCACAGGCTTCGGTTTGGCTTCTGCCTTTTTCTTTTCCTTCTGCTTCTTTTTGGTGGTTCTGGCGAAATCTTTTCCATAGTAGGGGTTCGGTACAAACTTTTCTTCTTCCTTATGATCCTCTTTGGCGTCTGGGTCGCGGAAATAATCCTCTGCCCACTGGTAGCACAAATCGTCCGGAACATCACAGCCATACCCTTGGCTGCCCGGACCTGGCTGAATGCCGCTTGCTTTGAGTTCATCCTGAATGTAGTCCCACGCCTTGCGGCTGATGTACTGGAAACAGTGGATCATTGACTTGCGCGGGTGCATGGTGAGGCGTGCGAAAGCAATATCCTCCAGGCACTTGGTCTGGATAAATTCTGCCACACACTCTTTCATGTTGCGCCGGGTCAGTTTTTCTGTATCTGCGTTGACCCGCTGCATGGAGGCGTTCACCACCTCGTCGTCGCTCATCGCGGCCAGACGCTCCAGCTGCTCCTGCTCGGCCTTTTTCTTTTCAGCCTGCCGGGCTTCCCATTCTGCTTTACGCTTGGCTTCAGCCGCCTCATGCTCGGCACGGCGTTTTTCCTCGTCCGCATCGGTGGTTGCATCGGCCTTGGCGGGTGCCTCCTGCTCTTTACCGGCATCCTCCCCATCCGTGTCCGCTGCCTCGGAAGCATCGTCTCCGTTCATTTCCGCCAATTCCTCGGCCCCATCGTCTGCATCAAATGCGGGCGATGACGGCGTTTCCACGGTAGGGGAAGCCGCTGAATGGCTGGCCGACGGCACCGGCAGCTCGTCAAAAGTTTCCTCATCCTCAAAGGCGTTTCCTGCCGATACCTGTTCTGCGGGAAGTCCGAGCTCCTCCTGCTTGTTCAGCGCCATTTCTGAAAAATATCCCATAGTGATCTCCTTTCCGTCGTTTCATAAAAAGGCACGGAACAGGCCAATGCCCATCCCATGCCTTTGCCACATTGTTTTACAGCACATAAACCAATGTACTGTAACCGTCAAAGCAGTAACACACCACATTCGGATATTGCTTTGACCATTCCTTGATTTGATCCTGTATTGCTTGAGCCGCCCTGCGCGCTGAACCGTTCCACGGCGGCGGAACCGTCACCGTGAAAAAGCCTTTTTCTGTACGGGGCCGCACATCAGCGTCCAGATGGACGCATTGCTCCAGGAGTGCCAAAAGCTGGCTCTCCTTTGTCTCACTCACGACAACCATCAAAACCTCTCTTGTGTCTTTTCTGGAATTTCCTTCTTTGCGAGCATAGGGGAAAACTTTACTTGTCTAAACTGGTCTTGTCCGCTTACATAATAATACGCCCGCTTGGCACCGTGATTCAGTTCCACTACATCGGAAACCGCCATTGGCCGCCCGCGGCAGCCTTCAGGCAGCCGCTCCCGGCAGTCGGCAAACAGGCGCTTCAAAAGTGTGTCATCCGATTCCTCCGCTGGGCAGTAGATTTCTCCACTTCCTGCCACATAGTACATCGCCGCAGGCGGCTGTTCATAACCAGCCGCTTTTAACGCTGTAATATCCTTGAAAGCAAATGGGATCGCGTTCTCTTCGTCCAGTTGAAGTTGATAAAGTACAAACCTTTGTTTTCGCCGCTGTGGCTCCAACAGGGCGGCAAGAGCGTCCCGGCCGCCGCACAGGAAGGTTTTATGTTCCTCCCCTGTCAGCCCCAGATACTCTGTCAGTCCGATGTCTTGCTCGGCCCGGTGCTGCCACTGTTCCACGCAGTCCTCAATGTGGGCCAGCTTGCACAGCCCGCGCAGATACTGCTCTTTGAAACTCAACTTTTCAATTTCCTTTTGCCGCTGACTGCCCTGGCGCAAAGCCAGCTGCCAGTCATCAAACCCTTTATAATTGGGATTCCAAGTCAACCGCCGGCAATTCATGCCGTGCTTTTGCGCCATTAAGTAAATTTTGGATGCCCCGGCCATGGTCATTTTGTTGTTGTACTTGTCCATGTCATGGGCTTCGATAATCTCCTCTGTACCACTCTGCGCCAGCAACGCGAACATAGCGTCCAACGGACTGGTGTTATTGGCGCCGGCAATCGCGGCGAAAGTGCGCCCGGTCAGGCAATGGGAGATGTCTGCTTTCAAAAGACCTTCAATCACATAAACGACACGGGCAGATGGATTTCCTGCCAGATGTACCGGGCTGCCCGATCCTGTCCCGCCCTTTTTTGAGGAAGACGAAAACCAGATATATTTTGCTCCCGGCTTTTCCGGCGGATCATCCTTGTTTTTCAGCGGTATATCCAGTTTGATCTGGAATCCCTGCAACATGCCGTCAAAGCCGATGGCAGGGATCAGGATGCCGGCTGTCTTTTGATAAAAAGCCATAGTCCAATGTCCACCGTTATCCTGGTAAAAGCCCGGCACTCCCTGCACCTTGCAGCCCTGCTTGATCAGCCGTTCTGTAATAGACCGGCATAGAAAAGGCGGTGGGGTGCTCTTAAATCCCAGTGCGTCAATCTGTTCATCAGACAGCCCGCGTTTAGGGGAGCGCAGATGTTCCCGATGTGCCGGCCGCAGCGTAAGTTGAGCAAGCAGCAGGGATAGCGTCTGGTGGATCTCCGCTGGACTGGCCTTATTCGACTGTGGTACTGTTTTTCGCTCGGAAGAAGAATGGCCGGCAGGGGCAGCCCAGGCCCCTGAAGTTGAAGGGCTTGGGCTGGCCGGCCGCTGTTGGGCTTCATTCCCGGAGCGTGCGTGTTCCTCTTGGATATTGTCACACAGAGCTTCTGCAATCTCCCAGTAGGCATCGGATGTAGTCGTATGGTTAAGTTCAGCATACAGCGCCAGCATTCCGCCATGTGCATCGCAGTAGTTGCACCGCCAGACATTCTTGACGAAATTGACATTCATCCGTCCCCGGCGGTCACCGCAGAACGGGCAGTCCACATAGACGCTGTTCGCCTGTTGACGCCTGATGCGTAGGTTTAATAGATTGACAACTTCCATGATGCCGAAAGGAAATTCATCCGGGTATGAGCCCATTTGTCATTCCTCCCTTCATACCCGAGCCAGGGCTTCGCATCAACCAGCCTTTTGAAGTGAATTGAGGACCAGTTGGGCAGCAGCCCGAACGATGTTGTCCTTGCTTTTGTTGCCCGGAGTCAAATAGAAACGCAGATTGACAGGCCGCTTCTTCGCCACCTCTGCGATAGTCAGCCCCCGGCATACGCCGCTGTCCACAACGACCTCCTGTGCCTGTTCCAGCGTCATCACCTTCAGAATATCCTCTACTGGCATATCCGGGGTGTATGCAGGGGCCTCTTGTACGACTTTGGCTTCGGGGACCTCCTGTGCCTCCTTGGCGACTGTCAGATCCTCCGCAGGGCGCTGAACTGGCAGTTCTTCCGCAGGGAGATGAATTGGCAATTCCTCCGCTGTCTTGCTGTTTTCCGGCTGCTCTGTCGTTGGCGCGGAATCCGCTGGCAGCGTATCCGTGTTTGTAGTAGGGCTTACCGGCAAACTCTGCTCATGGGCCGGAGTTGCTGCAGGCTGAATCTTCGTTCTTGCTGTTTCTGCGTTTTCAGATGCCCTCTGTGGCGTTTGTGTGCCCCCGGAAACGGAATTACCCTCGGAAAGAACAGCGGCCTTCTGCGAGGCGCTGGAGGGCTCCTGCGGCAACACAGTGCTCACAGGCGGAGTAATGGCAGAGGGCTGCGTTTTACTCACAGGCGCCGCTTTCTGTACGGAAGCGGCATGAGTGTCGGCGCTCACAAGCTGGATGCCAAATCCAGCGTCCGAAAGGGCCTGGCTCAACGCCTCATTTTGAGCTGCCTTCACAAAGTCCCTGCTATCCTGCATGGTCTGCTGGGCAACGCTCACGCTGAACGGCTCCGCGTCACTGCGGTCCAGAAATACCTTGGCCTCGAAAATCGCCATCTGCTCTGTGATCCTCATGGCCGTCAGACGCATACGCCCGTTGGGGTGTGCCATTCGGAACCAGAGTTTCTGATAGGGTAAGTCCAATTTCATGGAGTCCCCGGCACGCCGGAGGAACTTCAGCGGATCAAACCCCGGTACCTTGTTCAGTTCCGCAGCGGCAGGAACGGCCTCGTACATCGTTTTTGCATTATTGTTGTTGTCACTCATCTTCATAAACTCCTTCCTGTATAATAAATAGGGGACGCCGGGCATTTTTCTGCACCTTGCGTCACATTTTTAGCCTGCGTGCTTCAATTCTTTTTCCAAGTCCGCCGGAACGGGAATACCGGCCCGCCGGGCGTACGCCTTATAGTACAGGTGGATGCGCTCACCCAGAAGCGTGTTGCGTTTGCCGATCTCGTTGCGATGGATTGCCATGAACAGTACCTGCTTTTGACCGATGAGCACCACACGCTTTTTTGCGCGGGTAATGCCAGTGTAGAGCAGATTTCGATAGAGCATGACAGTATGTGCCTTTAAGAGCGGCATAATGACCGTATCGTACTCGCTGCCCATTGCTTTATGAATCGTGGTGGCATAGGCGAGGTCCAGATTGACCATATCCTCTATGCCGTACTCCAACTCACGGCCCACACCGAAGTCAAGTCCAACGCGAGTTCCATCTTCATCATTTTTGATATAGCGGATGAATCCCAGGTCGCCATTGGATACCTTGGCAGTGTTTTTGGTCTGCATGATCCGGTCATTGACCCTGAATACCTTGACACCGATTTTGATTTCTTCCTCGGCGGAACGGAACGGGTTAACCACTTCGCGGATCGCTTCGTTGAGCTGTTCCGCAGAGGCCGCGCCATCCGAGCGGAAAGGCGACAGGATCTGCACCCGGTCAATCCCACTTTCCTCGATCTCCCGGCAGTAGCGGGCAACAATTCGTTCAGCGGCTTCCGCCTGATTGTTGCTTGCCATGAAAACGAAATCCTGGCCGTAGTACAGCTTGGTGTTGCCTTCGTTAATGAATTTGGCGTTGTAGGCGATCAGGCTGTCCTTGGACTGACGGAAAATCTGATCCAGCACCGTCACGGTGATAAGGCCGCAGTCAATCAGTTCGCGGAACACATTCCCGGCGCCTACACTGGGAAGCTGATCCGGGTCTCCGACAAGAATGACCCGTGCTCCACCTTTGATGCGTGAGAAAAATTTATTTGCCAGCCACATGTCCACCATGGAAAACTCGTCCACAATGATCAAATCGGCCGAAAGCGGCTCTTGGGTGTTGTTGCGTTTTATTTCATCTTCCTCGCTGGCGAGCCCCAAAATGCTGTGCAGCGTTTTGGCCTTATCAACCCCGGTGCTTTCCGCCATACGCCGGCTGGCTCGGCCTGTCGGCGCCATCAAGGCGATCTCTCCCTGGGGATGCAGGCGGCGGTAGACCTCCAAAATTGTTTTCAGCACGGTTGTCTTGCCGGTGCCCGGGGAGCCTGTGATGATGGAAAGATTGTGGCGATAGGTTGCATACACAGCCGCTTCCTGTTTTGAGGACAGCGCCAATCCAATTTCTCGTTTGACCTGCTCCAAAATTTGTTCGATCTTCTCCGGAGCAGGAGGCTCCACCACACGCATCGCAATCCGGCGGGCGGTTTCATCCTCTTGTGCAAACACACGGGGAAGATAAATGTCTCCTTTGACGGATACGACCTCTCCATGCAGGATCATATCTTCGAGGACATCGCTGACCTCTTGTGCATGGAGCCGAAGCGAAGGAATAGGGATTTTAGCGTTGAGTAATTGGAGCGCCTCTTTTTGCAAAGCCTCACTGGTCAAAAACAAATGTCCGTTTTTCCCCTTGCTATCCTCCAACGCCCAGAACAAGGCGCCTTTGATTCGCATAGGGGCGCGCAGGTCGCCTCCGTTTTTCTGAACGATGGCATCCACCCTTAAAAAGCCAAAACCGGATATTTGGCAAAGCTCAAACGGACTCTTTTTCAAAATGTCCACGCTGGCCGGGCCGAAAAACTGATAAATCTTCTGCGCTGTTTTCGGTGTAATCTTGAACGGGGAGAGCAGCGTCATCAGGTCTTGCAACATCCGGCTCTCTGCATATGAGGTCTTGATGGCCTCCAGCTTGTTCTCCGTGATGCCCTTGATCTCCAGCAGCCGCTCCGGGCGATTTTGCAGAATGTCCAGTGTCTCCACGCCGAAGCGTGATACGATCTGTTTGGCGAGCGCCGGCCCAATGCCTTTGATAAGGCCAGAGGCCAGATAGCCTTCCACTCCACTCTTGGTTTGAGGGACAATTTCATGCCACTGCTCCACCTGAAGCTGCATCCCATACTTTCCTTTTTTCCATTCGCCATCCAGTTCCAGTTCTACCGCATCTGTGCGGGGCAGTTCGTAGCCGGTTGCCACAAACCGAATCAGATGATCCTTGCGTCGGCGGATAGACCTGGCTTCTTCGGGTACATCCTTCTCCGCGGTTTTTACACTGATGATGCAGAACTTATTTGCAGGATTATAGTAAATTGTCCCATCATAAGTTCCTCTATGGATCAAATCATTTTCCTCCTTTCTCATGCCGTCTTGGTATCAATTTTCACACTGAACCTTCGGGATTCTGAAACGGTTACATACTGCTCGTAAATATCAGGGTGGTCCAGCTTCAGCCGTATCAGATTGTCTTTGTCAATGCCGGGCGTTCTCACTGGATTGTAGGTGACAATATAGTTCACCCCATCCTGTTGGCAAACGGCCTTGCAGCTCTTGCCCATTTCCGCAACCAGCGCCGCCTTCAGCCGCTTCATATCCGCCTCGATCTCTTTGCTGCCTGCTTCCGTGAGTTTCTTCTGCTCTTGGAGCTGGAGATAGCGCATCAATTTGGCTGTCAGGCTCAAATCAAGCGTTACAACGGGGGCATCCTGATCCGCGGAGCCCGTATGCCGGCGCACGCTTTCAAGCACCAGATCACCATCTTCGGTATAAGGCGGCGGCGTCCTGGTAAGAACATGGTTTTCCCAGAAATACTGCTCCAGGAAAATCATCTCCTCCTCATAGGACTCATCCCGCCGGATTTCACGAATAATGGTTTCTTCCTCGTTGTTGCCATACAGGCAGCAGAAGAAGCAGCGATCCACATTCATGACAGCCATATAGTGCCGCCCTTGGGTTTCATAATAGACGGGAACAGTTTCTTCACCGTTTAGCCACCAGTTATCCCTTGCGTTATAATTTGTCGTTTTAATCTCCAGAATTGCGGTACTGCCATCCGGCAATTCCACAAAATAGTCCACATCGGCCAGCATCCACGAATACTGTGGGTGCTGGAACATTTTTTTGATCTGATAGACCTTGTACCCTGTGCGGTGTTGGAATATCTTCGCCACCAACGGCTCCAACAGGTGCCCCATTTCCAGAGCAACCCAGTTGTCCTCATTATCTTCGACCGCTACAATATTCAACTTGTCAAAGTAGAGGTCTCTTGCCGTCCGCCAGGGTGAAATTCCCAGCAGAGCCGCCACATCACTGCCGCCAATCCCTTTCCGGCGGTATGCAAGCCATTTCTCTTCGGACAGGCCCGCCGTTTCCACCAAAATTTGGGGTTGACTTCGCTTTTCGGCGGCTACATTGCTCGCCGGCATCTTTAGCACCCCCTCCGTGTTCGGCGGGGAATAGCGTGTACTCGAATCATTGGACTATGGACTTGGCTGGATTTGGGCACCTTCTGATGCTGCCAGTTCTCCAAAGGCCATTTCCTTTTTGCCCTAGGCTCCTGCCTTCGCTTTTTTACATTCATGCGTGTTACCTGCCTTTCTGTAGTTTGATATATCCTCAAAGCCGTTTCCGGCATTTGGGCGACAAAAAAGCGAGCATGACAAAGGGCAAAACGCCTGTTGTCCATAGTTGCCTATGAACCAATGTCATCCTCGCTGATGGGGAAACCCCGAAAAATAAAAAAAGCCAGTAATATACTGGCCCGAATGGGCGCAGCAATACTACTGGCACAAATACAATCTTAACTGCGTGTGCAATGCAGGGCTTTGAGCCTTGCCGTACAGATACAAGATCTGTATCCCACATGGGGAACGCACAAAAATCAATTACAAGTACAGGATAGCACAATATATTGATTTAGTCAAGAATGAATATCTATATTTGGTGTTTCGGGCGTGTGCTTTTACTTTCTCAAAAGTTTTTGAGAAAGCATGTAATGTGTGCAGAAATTCCTGCACCATTTTCCTATTTATAGGGCGTACAGATATAGCAGGATGTTCCATGCTGATCTGTACGCCTTTGTACTTTGAAAAAAGAATAACTCTGTTTCAGGGGTTATACAGGGAGCGCGGATAGTGTGCGGAGACTTTGTGTGCTCACCCACGGTTGAAATACTGCATAGCAGGCCCTGGCAATACGCGGCGGAAAGCCCCGGCGCAGGAAGTGACCTGGGACAGCTTACTTAAATATTTGGAATCGAACGCCTTGTTTTTTACTTTTTTGTTGATGTGGCGGCAGAGAAAGCGTATATGATATATGTAGGGAATCGTAGGCTTCTTTGTCGGCCACACAGAAAGGAGGCTATTCGTGGCTGATAAACAATTTCTTGAAAACACAGATCGGAATAATGCAGAAAAACGGAGCTATTCCGTTTCAGAGGCTGCTGAGATCCTGGGCGTCAGCAAACGCTCCATTTATAACCTGTGCGCCAGCGGAGCATTCAAATCTGTACGCATAGGGACTAAATTGAGGATTTCCAGAAAGTCCTTTGACGAATGGCTTGATGGTTCCGATTGATTTGGAAGGGAGCCTACAACTATGGCATCAATACAGAAACGCGGTAAGAAATATGCTGTTGTCTACACCTATGATGACTCAAAAGGTGAGAAGAAACAGAAGTGGGAAACTTTTATAACCAAAAAAGAGGCGTTGAAGCGGAAAGCCGCGGTGGAAAATGAGATCAATAACGGCACTTTTATTCCGCCCAGTGAACTGACCGTAAAAGATTTTCTGCGAGACTTTGTAGAACTATATGGAACCAAAAGATGGGGACTGTCTGTTTATGCTTCTAATAATGGCTTAATCAGCAATTACATTAACCCGTTGATTGGGGACGAAATTGTGCAGGACATCAATCGCAGGTCAGTGGACCAATTCATCCAGAAGCTGCAGAAAACGCCTCCAATCGAAACTCCATACAGACATGCACGGACAGACTTTGTTACGCCATGCACCATTGAAAAGATTATTAAGCTGATGCGCTGTGCATTTCATCAGGCTGTCCGCTGGGACATTATTGGTAAAAATCCGTTCGAGGATGCAATCTTGCCCAAGCGGGAGAAAAAGGTCAGAGCCATCTGGACTGCCGATATTATTCGAGATGCTCTCAACCACTGCTCGGATGGAAAGCTGTATGTCGCAATCAACCTGGCCTTTGCCTGCTCCATGCGGATGGGCGAAATCACCGGCCTTACATGGGACTGTGTTCATATATCAGATGAAGAAATCGCTCGGGATGATGCCTTCGTCTGGATTGAAAAAGAGCTGGCCCGTGTTGACCAGAAGGCTATCAACGCAGTTGGCGAAAAGGACATCCTCTTTGTATTCCCGCGCTTGATGGGCGGGAAGTCTTCTACGCGGCTCGTTTTGAAAAAGCCTAAAACAGAAAGCAGCATTCGTAAGGTTTGGATTCCGCGAACTCTTGCCTTTATCTTGCGGGAATGGAAAGAGAAGCAGGACAAGCTCAAGGAGTTTATGGGCGATGACTATATCGACTACAATCTGGTTTTGGCGCAGGAAACGGGCCGCCCCTGTGAAGATCGGATTATTGGAAATCAGTTTGAACGATTGAAAAAATCCGCTGGTCTTCCAAATGTTGTTTTTCATTCTCTCCGTCACTCCAGCACAACTTATAAGCTGAAAATCAATAAGGGAGATGTTAAGGCAACGCAGGGTGATACCGGTCATGCACAAAGCGACATGGTTACCCAAGTTTACGCACACATCTTGGATGAGGATCGGAAGGTCAACGCCCAGAAATTCGAAATGGCCTTTTATGCGAACGCGGATTTGCGTGGCGTTGAGCAAAGGCTTCGCGCAGAAAGCGCCGTTGCTGAACCTGACTCTGAAATTCTGCTGAAGCAATTGGAGGCTAAACCCGAACTCATGGATGCCTTCACGAAAAAGTTTGTTGAGCAGTATGGAGAACAGATTATGAATCAGTTAGCAAAAAAACTGATTGGTGCATAAATACACAGGAAAGCATGAGACGACATAAAACGCTGCGGCAGTGCTCATTAGCAAAATGAGCAGTTTTTTCAAGTTTGGCATAAAAATCGTTCGAGTCCTGTGATGGAAATTTGAGCAGATGGGAGTAAGAAGTCTCCACTCTAACCAATGATAAAAAGGAAATCTGTTCTAATCCTCGTAGCGAAAAAAGATAAGGAAAATGCCGCAACCTCTTGCGGTTACGGCATTTATGGCGTCCCCGGGCAGATTTGAACTGCCGGCCCCACGCTTAGGAGGCGTGTGCTCTATCCAACTGAGCTACGGAGACATATTCGATTTTTCATGGTCAAGGATGGAGCGATCCGCCTCCCAGGACTTTGATGACCTGATTATTAGGAGGCGAACGCTCTATCCTGCTGAGCTACAGAGACTTATATTAAATTGAGACTGGCAACGATCACTTTTCCCCGTAAGGCAGCTGGTAGAGCACAACCTTAGGAGGGGGCTGTTATATCCATTTAACTAAGGAAACACAACTAATATAATACAATATTTTTACGAAAATGTCTACCCGTTTTATATAATAAATTATCGTATTTTTATAGTTGTTATAAAAATCACCAATAGCTGCGTATAAAGCCAGCTATCGGTGACCGATCCGGACTACTCCTGATCCGGATAATTTACAGCCCCCTGCAGCCATACCACACCCTTAAACCGTCTCCCGATTTTTGGTTCTCCATACAAATCCTTTACATTAATGCACACGTCAAAGGAAAGTTCATTACAGTTGAGCGTCATCAGACAAAGTTCTTCTTCTGTCAGTTTATTCCTGGTTACATGGCATTCAGAAATCTCACCCAGAACAGAATATTGATCACACTCCACTCCATAGGGCATAAAATAGGTATCAACCAGGCTGAATACATCTTCTTTCTGGATCCTTCGGGAAATCGTTGTATAAGTATCCATGTCCTCCAGGGTAAGACTTTCGATGGCATCCTCGTCCCCCCGCCTTGCCGCTTCAATGAGTTGGTTCCGGGTCATTGTGGACTGCTGGATTTTCTTCTTCTGATTTTCACTTTTGATTATCGGCATCATGATGGATCCCTGACTGGCCAATGCCGACAAAGTCAGGCTGGTACCTCGTACGGGAAGCTTATCTGTATTCCGGTACTTGATGTAAGGAATCATATTCTGCAGGTAAAAAATTAAAGTAACGCCAACCTTGATATCGTCACAGACACCGGCATAGGATTCCTTTGCCGCATGGCGCTCTACACTTACATCTTCCATGGAACTGACTCCGGTACCACGCAGATAAGGATAAAAATAATAAAAGGTAAAAGTATCATTTTCATCAAACTCCCCACAAACCGCGATACCCATATTTTCTGCGAAATCCTTGCAAAACTCTACCAAAACCGTATCTTCTTTTCCATCAAGGGTGGTATAATTTCTGCTATCCGCATTCATTATCACATCCTTAATCAATTCCTGGATCTTCCTGGTAGATGTATATTCACTGAATCCTACAGACTTTAAAAATTTATGCAAGAATCTCACCTCGCTTTTCATATCTGTGCGGTTCCATGTTATCTGATCTCAGTCATACCGCCCATATAAGGCTGAAGCACTTCGGGGATTTTCACGGAACCGTCTGCCTGAAGGTTGTTCTCCAGGAATGCAATCAGCATTCTGGGTGGAGCAACTACTGTATTATTTAGTGTATGCGCGAAGTATTTCCCATTTTCCCCATTTACACGGATTTTTAATCTTCTTGCCTGCGCATCCCCTAAATTGGAACAGCTTCCCACTTCAAAATACTTCTTCTGTCTGGGGGACCATGCTTCCACATCATAGGATTTAACCTTCAGATCGGCTAAGTCGCCGGAGCAGCATTCTATTGTTCTTACAGGAATATCCATGGAACGGAATAAATCTACTGTATTCTGCCAAAGCTTTTCAAACCAGACGGGAGATTCTTCCGGTTTACATACTACAATCATTTCCTGTTTTTCAAACTGGTGGATCCTATATACGCCTCTCTCTTCCAGGCCGTGTGCACCTTTTTCCTTACGGAAACAAGGGGAATAGCTGGTGAGTGTCTTGGGAAGTTCCTCTTCCGGCACAATGGTATCTATAAATTTACCGATCATGGAATGCTCACTGGTACCGATAAGATATAAATCTTCTCCTTCGATTTTATACATCATAGCATCCATTTCTGCAAAGCTCATAACACCCGTAACCACATTGCTTCGGATCATAAACGGAGGAACGCAATAAGTAAACCCTCTGTTGATCATAAAATCCCTTGCATAGGAAATTACTGCAGAATGCAGTCTGGCAATATCCCCCATTAAATAATAAAAGCCGTTGCCTGCAACCTTTCTTGCGCTGTCTAAATCGATCCCGTTAAACCGTTCCATAATCTCCGTATGGTAAGGAATCTCAAAATCAGGAACTACCGGGTCACCATACTTTGTTATTTCTACGTTTTCGGTATCATCTTTTCCAATAGGCACCGTCGGATCTATAATGTTGGGAATAAGCATCATAATTTTTGTGATCTTTTCCTGCAGCATGTCTTCTTTCTCTTCTAACTCAGCCAGTCTTTTGGCTCCGGCAGCAACTTCTGCTTTTTTAGCCTCTGCTTCTTCTTTCTTGCCGGCTTTCATTAATCCGCCGATTTCCTTGGAAATCTTATTCCGGCTTGCACGCAGATCATCCGCTTCCTGCTGTGTCTGCCGGCTTTCTTTATCTAATTCGATTACCTCGTCCACCAGTGCTATTTTGGAATCCTGAAATTTCTTTTTCATGTTTTCTTTCACTGCTTCAGGATTCTCTCTTAAAAATTTAATGTCAATCATAATAAGGCTCCTCTCCTCATATAAAATTAATATCCGATTGCTTTATCCAATGCTTCTTTTTCTTCTGCTCCCAGGGTAATAGCACATTCCCCTTTTTTCACTTCTTTTGTATATGTATAGCATCCTTCACTGCTTTGAACGGAATTCAAAATAAAACCATCATCTTTTTCATTCAATAGGGCGATACAAAAACTGAGCTGTCCTCCCATCTGGCTGAAGGCGTCATACTTTACAATGCCCATTTTTTGATAACAATACTCTAATCTTTTCTGAATATCCCTGATATCCTTACGGTTTTTATCCGATTCTTTTTTTATAAAGTCATTATCTTTGTATAAACCCTCTATCTCTTCTTCCAGACTCTTTGCCTCTTTTCCTTTCATAAACTTAGCAAGTTTTTTCTGCTGCTTGTTTAACCTGCTGAATTGTATGATTACCAGAATAAGAAGTATCAGAATCATAACTAACATACCTATTAGCACATACGCTATATCCAGTCCGCCTAATCCTATGCTCTCCAGTAAACCACTTGACATTGAACTCTCCTTTATCTTATGTTGAAATACATTAGCTCTTCATTATGTGTTCCATCAGCCTGTCCAGATCTTCATGATTATAAAATTCTATCTGGATTCTACCGGCTCCATTTTCTTTGGAGGATATAAAAACCTTTGTTCCCAATGATTCTTTCAGTTTTTCCTCTATATTCTGATAGATAACCTCCAGCGATTTATTTTCTTCTTTTTTTGGTTTCTCCGGTTTGTGAAGATTTTTTACCAGCTTTTCCACTTCACGTACGCTCATTTTCTCATCAAAAACCTTTTGTGCGATCATGTACTGCTCTTCCGGATCTTCTATAGAAAGAAGAGCCCTGGCATGTCCTGTACTGATCATTTCATTCACTACCATCTGCTGGACTTCATCGCACAGCTTTAACAGACGCATGGAATTCGTAACAGCAGTTCTGCTCTTTGATACTCTTTCTGCCACTTCATCCTGCTTCAAATTAAATTCATTCAGTAGCCTTTTGTATGCCTGTGCTTCTTCTATGGGATTCAAATCTTCCCTCTGAATATTTTCAATCAGGGAAATTTCTACAATTTCCTGATTGGAAAGCTTCTTTATTATTACAGGGATTTCTTTTAACCCTGCTATTTTAGCAGCCCGCCATCTTCTTTCACCGGCAATGATTTCATAATAGCCTTCCCTGTCCTGTACCAGAATAGGCTGCAATAAACCAAACTGCTTAATCGACTCGGCCAACTCCATCAGGGCATCTTCATCAAAATTTTTTCTTGGTTGATCCCTGTTAGGTTCTACCATCGTTATTTTTACCATGGTTTCCGGATTTTTATTTTCTGCTCCGTTTCCTTTATCTGTTTTTCCTTTTGATTCTCCAATTGCATTTGGAATTAAAGAATCCAGGCCTTTCCCCAATCCTCTAGCCGCCATTTATTAAATATCCTTTCTCTTAATTACTTCGTTTGCCAATGCCATATAGCTTTCCGCACCTGCTGATTTGGGATCATACATGGTAATTGGAAGGCCATAACTGGGTGCTTCCGCCAGCCTTATGTTCCGGGGTATAACAGTCTTATATATTTTCTGGTTTAAATTTTTCTTAACATTATCCACTACCTGCATGGACAGATTCGTTCTGGAATCATACATGGTGAACAGAATTCCCTCTATCTGAAGCTGAGGATTCAGCCTTTCTCTTACCAGATTAACCGTATGGATTAATTGGCTCAATCCTTCCAGTGCATAGTATTCACATTGTATGGGAACTAATACGGTATTCGCAGTCGTCATTGCATTTACAGTTAACATATTTAAAGATGGCGGGCAGTCTATAACTATAAAATCATATTGATCCTTTATCCAGTCCACTTCATTTTTTAATATGTACTCTTTTTTATCTACCCCTATTAATTCTATCTCTGCTGCTGCTAAATTTACATTAGAAGGCAATACCGTTACATTAGGCACTACCTCTTTTATAAGACAATCCTGAATACTACACTCTCCCAGCATTAATTCATAAATCGTATTTTCCAGTTCGTTCTTATCAATATTAAATCCACTGGTTGTATTTCCCTGGGGATCCGTATCTATAACCAGGACTCTTTTCCCTTTTGCAGCCAGCGCAGCTGAAAGATTAACTGCAGTGGTTGTTTTACCTACACCGCCCTTCTGATTTGCAATTGCGATAATTCTTCCCATTAAATATTTCCTTTCGTTTGCGATTCTACAAACATGATAGAGTCATTCTTCACCAACACAATTCCACCCTATAAAGTACTTATCGATTATATCACTTTTTTTGTTTATATTCTATAAGGAAATACTAGAATTTAAATATTCTTTTTTTATTTTTATTGTATGACATGCTATTATATGTTTCACGTGAAACATATAATAGTTTGCTCATCGGAATGTCCGGCCTGATGGACTGGCAAATATCCTTTTGCTGTCCCGGGGACAGCGCTCTGTCAGCGGGCGGAAAACCACTTTTCTCCTGTACAGTTTGAGTTTTTTATATATAATTCAACAATCGTTCAAACTTACTTGAATTATTATAATAAATTTATTAACAAAGAAACAAAATCGCTACTGTACACTCAATACTGTACATTTCCTGTACAGTACGTGAGCTATTAATTGAAGCGTGTATAAATTTTATCACCTCAGACGAGTCTAAATAGATTTATGCATGTTGCTGATCACGGAAATAATAGTAACATAAAATCAATTTGAATACGATCTAAACACATGATTTTCTTGTAAGAAAAGGATGGATGGTTTATAATATGTAAATACAGGAGGTATATATAACTATGAACAAAAAACTGGGAACTGCAATCTTTTTAACTGGTATGACTACTCTTACTATCCATATAATAAATAGACTTCAATTTTCTTTTAGTACAGTTAAAAACATTCTCAGCTGTCCAAATAATAAATATTATGAATGGCGGTTTGGGAAAATTAGATATATTAAAAAAGGAAGCGGCACACCGGTTTTATTGCTGCATGACTTAACTCCGGGTAGTTCAAGCTTTGAATTTTCTTTATTAATAGATTCTTTAGCCGAAAAACACGAGGTATATGCTATAGATTTTCTAGGTTATGGTTTGTCTGATAAACCAAATATAACCTATACAAATTATTTATATGTGCAGTCCGTTATTGATTTTATTAAAACTATAATAGGCAGGAAAACAAGTATTCTTGCCACCGGAGATGCAGCCCCCGTTGGAATTATGGCTTGCCATAATGATGGAGAGGTTATTGATAAGGTAGTACTTATCAATCCCCAAAGTATCAATAAATTGAATCAGATACCAAATAAACAGACGAAGCTTCTTAAGTTTTTAATTGATACTCCTATTTTAGGAACCCTGCTTTATAATCTGCAAACTACGAAAGAGTCTTATAAGAAGATATTTCTTGAAGAATACTTCAATGAACCTTTCCATATTAAAGATGAAGTTTTATTTAGTTATGTAGAGTCATCTCATCTACCGGATTATAATGCCAAATTTTCGTTTGCCAGCTTTACCGGAAGGTATATGAACGCGAATATCATTCATGCATTAAAAGAAATCGATCATAGTATTTATATTCTATATGGAGATAATAAAAAGGATATTCAAACAATTGTAGATAATTATATTTATTTCAACCAATCTATTGAAGCATTTCCGATTAAAGATACAAAACATCTATGCCATTTGGAAGCACCTGCTAAAGTTATGGAACAAATTAATATACTATTATAAAATCTTAGAACATAAAATTTAAACTCAAAAAAGGTCCCTGAAATAGTCAATAGCCCGCAGCAGACTGCGGGCTATCTGATTTTTAAAGCGAAAGCCAAACAAATATAAATATGAAATATCCATTTGGCTTATTGCTTGCTTCCATCGTTGGATTTTTTATATAACTTTCTATATGTTTCACGTGAAACATATAAATATATCTTACTTACTCAAACTTTGCAGGAGCAAAATGTCCTTCCGCCCGCTGGCAGAGCAGTGTCCCCGGGACGGAAAAGGAATGTTCACCAGATCCTCTCGAATTACTTTAGTAATTTACCATGGAGATGAGACCGGTCAAGTGTGTCAGCCTCATCTGACACACTTGACGCCTTCGGGCTCATCGGAATGTCCGGCCTGATGGACTGGCGAATATCCTTTTCCGTCCCGGGGACACTGCTCTGCCAGCGGGCGGAAGGACATTTTGCTCCTGCGAAGTTTGAGTTACTTATAACAATTCAATCCATTCACAATCACTGCTGAAATCTAACCTGCATTCCTACTGTGATGATTTTTGTCACTCGTGTATCACTTTCTTGCAGTCAAAGCATTCAATGCGTAAAACTGAATGCATAGTTACACATAATTTATCCAATAGGTTCTTTTGCAGGCAAACCGGCCTTACGAGGATATTTCTTAGGTGTAACAGCCTTCTTATTAATTACAAGTAATACTCTGTGTATATCACTATCGGGAAGAAAAAAATCAATTTTAGTCTGTACTTGTCCTCCGAGTAAATGGATGGCCTTTTCTGCTGCAGCCGTTTCTTCCTCCCCCTTTTCTGACTTATAAGAAATAAACTTTCCTCCTACTTTTACAAATGGTAAGCAATACTCCGATAATGTGGAAAGGTTGGCAACTGCCCTGGAAACACATATATCATATTTTTCACGGAAACGAAAAGGCTTGGCAAAATCCTCCGCTCTTCCATGAACAGCTTCAATACCACGAAGTCCAAGCTTGTTAATAACTTCATTTAAAAAATTTACCCTTTTATTTAAGGAATCCAGCAAAGTTACCTGCAAATCAGGAAATGCAATTTTTAAAGGTATACCGGGAAAACCTGCTCCTGTCCCTATATCAATAACAGACAGAGAATCCTGTGTAAGTCGGGGAAGCGCTCTTATAAGAGACAAGCTGTCTACAAAATGCTTCTTTAATACATCATCAAAATCGGTAATAGCTGTCAGGTTCATAACTTCATTCCATTGAATCAACAACTCATAATATAAAAGGAACTGTTCTTCCTGTCCTTTATCTAAAGATACAGGAAGCTGTGCAAGATCGTTTCTAAACTGTGTTAAATTGTAATCTTTCATCCTATCTCCTGTTTTGCCTGATGCTCTAAAAATATAAGAAGAACAGAAATATCAGCCGGCGATACCCCTGATATACGGGAAGCCTGTCCCATATTTACCGGTTTGTATGCTATCAGCTTTTGCCTGGCCTCCAAACGAAGGCTGGGTATCTTTTCATAATCTACCCAGGACGGTATTTTTTTCTTTTCCATTTTTTTAAACTGTTCTACCTGCCGCAGCTGCCGCGCAATATAACCTTCATATTTTAATTCAATTTCCACCTGCTCTATAATATCTTCTGATAAATCAGGCCGTTTCGGATCAATTTCTTTTATAATACCATAATTTAACTCGGGCCTGCATAACAGCTCGGATAGGCTGGCAGCGGTTTTCAAAGGAGAACTTTTCTGATCTTGCAAAAACTTCTGAATATCTGCTGAGGCACCCACCACCGTCTTTTTTAAACGATCCATTTCTTCCCTGATAAGGACCTGCTTCTGAAGGGTATGCCGGTATTCTTCTTCACTCACCAGTCCTGTCTGATATCCGATTTCACGCAAACGGATATCCGCATTATCCTGCCGAAGAAGAAGCCTGTATTCTGCCCGTGATGTCATCATCCTGTAGGGTTCAAAATTATCCTTTGTTACCAAATCATCTATTAAAACACCGATGTAAGCCTGTGAACGATCCAGAACAATCTGCTCTCTCCCCTGAATAAACAGACCAGCATTAATCCCGGCTATCAGTCCCTGTGCAGCAGCTTCTTCGTATCCGCTGCTGCCGTTAAACTGCCCACCGCTGAACAGCCCTCTGATAGTTTTAAATTCCAGTGTGGGATCTAATTGTCTGGAATTAATACAATCATATTCAATAGCATACGCATTTCTGACAATTTTACAGTGTTCCAATCCGGGAACACTCCTGTACATTGCAAGCTGTACATCCTCCGGCAAAGAGGAAGACATCCCCCCCACATACATTTCATTGGTATGGATTCCTTCAGGCTCCAAAAAAACCTGATGTCTTTTCTTATCGGCAAATTTTACTACCTTATCTTCAATTGATGGGCAGTATCTGGGACCTGTCCCCTCAATGATACCCGCATAAATAGGAGAACGATCCAGATTAGCACGTATAATATCATGTGTTTCTTCGTTGGTATAGGTCAGCCAGCAGGAAACCTGTTCTTTCTGAATCCTTTCGGGATCCGTGGAAAAAGAGAAAGGAATCACCCTCTCATCTCCCCGCTGCTCCTCCATTCTGGAAAAATCGATTGTCCGTTTATCCATACGCGCCGGCGTTCCCGTTTTAAAACGGCGCATTTCAATTCCTAAAGCCTTTAGGGAATCTGTCAGATGATTAGCCGGCTGCAGGCCATTCGGCCCGGTGTAAGTGATCGCTTCCCCACACAGGCACCGGGAATTCAGGTAAGTACCCGTACATAAAACGACTGCCTTACATTCATAAACAGCACCGGTAAATATCTTTACACCGGTGATCCTCTTACGATACCCGCCCTTTTTGGTATCTCCCGCAGGGATTTCCTCCGCCAGCAGTTCACATACTTCAGCCTGTTTTATAGTCAGATGATCCTGGTTTTCAAGCACCATCCTCATATGCCAGGTATATTCTGCCTTATCCGCCTGTGCACGCAGGGAATGTACCGCAGGGCCTTTTGACACATTCAGCATCTTTGACTGAATAAAAGTTTTATCGATATTTCTGCCCATTTCACCGCCCAGAGCATCTACTTCTCTAACCAAATGTCCTTTGGAGGAACCGCCTATATTGGGATTACAAGGCATCAATGCAATACTGTCCACACTGACGGTAAATATTATGGTTTCCAATCCCATCCTGGCACAGGCCAGAGCTGCCTCACATCCGGCATGCCCGGCTCCCACCACACAAACATCATAGTTTTCTCTGATCTGCGGCATAATAAACAAACTCCTTATTTCTTCTTTTTCTTATTTTTCTTCTTCTTTTTTTCCCGGACAGCCTGGGGTACGGTTACTGCGGCAGGAACCGCTTCCTTTTCCATATATATTCGCTGGCTGGTTTCCGGAACGATAATAGCGGTCTGCATTTCTTCTTCTGAAAGAACGGCACCTCCCGGCTCCTCTTGCGCAGGCATACTCTGGTTTACCGGGTTCTCTGCTGCTTCCTTCCTGTTTTCCTGTACCTTTCCCCAGGCCTGATCCCACAGGATCCTCACCGGTTCCCATACCAGCTCCAGCGCCCGCAGCAAAGCAATAATCAGGATCACCCAGCAGATAAAATGATACAGCTGGATTTCACCGCTGCCGTAATCTTCCGTAGCCCCATAATACAAACCAAGCCCCACAATACCTACAGCCATCAGAAAAAATAACCCCATACTTGATTCTTTCTTCATACCCGTCTGCTCCTGTCCCCAAATTTTGCACTTCTGTCATTTGTGGTTTTATCCGCGGCAAAATTGCATACTCATGGACTTATCATACCACAAAAAAAAATAATAGAAAACACGTAAAGTTAATGATAAGATAAAATAGTGTTATAATTGTAACAATTCAGACGGCCCCCTATGCCGCCGCCCTGTGATTTTGCATGCCCGCTTTCCCCTCCCGGCTTTTCAGTGGGGCGCCGATGCTGCAAGACTCCTTCCAGGGGCCGTTCTAAACAGGCAGGCAGAATAGCTATCCATACATTGGATGCAAAACATTCACAATACTATTTCAGACAGGAGATACGATGAAAGGGTTATATTATAATGGAACACAAGCCGTATACCGGGAGGATCTTCCCATACCCGTCCCCGGGGAAAAAGAAAGCCTTATAAAAATACGTTACAGCGCTGTATGTAATACAGACAAAGAAGTCCAAAAAGGATACCGTCCTTCTTTCCGTGGAATCATGGGACATGAGTTTGTAGGGAAGGTAATCTCTTCCCCGGATCCTGCCCTTATCGGAAGACGGGTTGTGGGGGAATTGAATGCTTCCTGCGGAACCTGCATTTACTGCAGAACAGGGAAGCCCACCCATTGTTCAAACCGGAAGGTATTAGGCATGGACTCCAAAGATGGTTGTTTCGCTGAATATATGACCATTGACACTTCCCTGCTCCATATTGTCCCGGATGCACTCCCTGACACGCAGGCTATCTTTACGGAACCCCTTGCGGCAGCGCTGGAAATCCTTACCCAGGTACACATATCCCCGGACAAAAATGCTGCCGTCCTTGGGGACGGCAGGCTGGCCCTTCTTACCGCCCAGGTATTGGCTCTTACCGGTGTGGATTTGACTGTAATAGGAAGGCATCCGGAAAAACTGGAGCTTTTCCGTCCCTTTGCCAAAACCACAACCTGCGGCGTTAAAGAAGGCTATGAATATGTTGCGGAATGTACCGGATCGGAAAGCGGTCTTCCCCAAGCCATGGAGCTTGTCCGTAAAAAAGGAACCATATTGCTGAAAAGCACGTATTCCGGAACAGTCAGCCTGAATATGAGCATGGTTGCCGTAAACGAACTGACTATCGTAGGAAGCCGGTGCGGCCCGTTTGATCCGGCCCTGCGTCTGCTTACGGACAACAAAATCCATCTCCCGGAAATTGAATTGTACGAGTTAAGGGATTACGAAAAGGCCTTTGCATCAACAGCTTTCAAGGCAGGCTTCTCTTTCCCCTCCTGAAAGGCTTTCCAAAGGAACACGCTAACTTTCGTGTTCCTTTTTCCATGCAAGGATATGATCAAGCTTATCCTTTACCTGCGCTTCTTTTCCTTCACCGGAAGGAACATAATATCTCTTATGAAGGAGGGAATCCGGAAGGCACTGCATAGCTGTTACCTTTTCCTCCGTATTATGGGCATACACATAGCCTTCCCCATAATGCAGTTCCTCCATAAGGCTGGTGGGAGCATTCCTTATCTGCAGAGGAACCGGCTCCGCCAGCATGGAAACCGCATCCTCCTTACAATCCTCATAAGCTTTATAGAGGGCATTTGATTTAGGAGCCATGGAGAGATATACCACCGCATGAGCCAGATTGACATTGCACTCCGGCATGCCGTTAAAATGACAAGCCTGATAGGCGGCAACCGCTACCAGAAGTGCATTGCTGTCCGCCAGTCCCACATCCTCGCTGGCAAAGCGGATCAGCCTTCTGGCTACATACAAAGGATCCTCCCCGGCCTCCAGCATCCTGGACAACCAATATACGGCGGCATCCGGATCCGTATTCCGCATGGATTTATGCAGAGCGGAGATCAAATTATAATGCTCTTCCCCCTTCTTGTCATAAAGAAGGGATTTTTTACTGGTGCACTGCTCCAGGATCTCCCTGGTTATGACAGTGGTTCCGTCCGGTTGTAAATTCCCGTTTAGGATTACCATTTCCAGCGTATTCAGGGCTGTCCGCCCGTCTCCGTTGGCAAAACGGGCTATCATCTCTATCATATCTTCTTCTATTTCTATTTTCTGGTTTCCGAACCCGTTATCCGCCTTCAGGGCATGGTTTACCAACTGCACCACTTCCTCTACGGAAAGTGCCTGCAGTACAAAGACCTTACACCGGGAAAGAAGAGCCGCATTGATCTCAAAAGACGGATTTTCCGTGGTTGCCCCAATCAGGATAATACTTCCCTTTTCCACAAAAGGAAGGAAGGCATCCTGCTGCGCCTTATTAAAACGATGGATTTCATCCACGAAAACAATCGTTTTTCTTCCCATATGCCTGGCACTTTCAGCCTGGTTCATCACTTCCTTAATTTCACGTATCCCGCTGGTAACCGCACTGAAATCGATGAATTCAGCCCTCGTACTTCTGGCAATAATGCGGGCAAGAGTGGTCTTTCCCACTCCGGGAGGCCCCCAGAAGATCATGGAAGATACCATATCCTGATCTATCAGGCGACGCAGAACCTTCCCCTCCCCAACCAGATGCTTCTGCCCCACGAACTCATCCAGCACAGATGGGCGCAGCCTGCTGGCCAGGGGATCATACATCACTCTGTTATCATCAAATAATGACATTTGTTCCATTTTATTTTCCCATACAGAACTTACTGAAAATCTCGTTTACCAGATCCTCTCCCACCTCTTCTCCAAGAATAAGACCAAGAGAAGCATAGGCACTCATTAAATCGATGGAATAAAAATCCTCAGGCATCTCATCCTCCAGGCTCTTCCTTACCATCAAAAGGCTTTCCCTGGCTTCCTCCAGGGCCTGCTTATGCCGCATGTTTGTAATGACGACTTCTTCATTCATAGTGAGAATACCTGAATAAAACATTTTTTTAATGGTGTTTTCGAATTCTTCCATTCCGGTATTATCTTTCGTAGACGTACGGATCACGGAAATATCCGTATATCCAAGTCTCTTTCGCAGCTCTTCTTCCTCCACCACCGAAAGCAGATCCGTTTTATTAAGAAGAACAATACATTTTTTATCCCGGATCAAGTCCAGTATCTCTTCGTCACTCTCATCCAGCTCCACAGAGGAATCCACCACATAAAGGATCAGATCTGCATCAGAGGCTATTTTCATTGCGCGCTCCACACCTATCTTTTCCACCACATCTTCCGTAGAACGGATGCCGGCTGTATCGATAATATGCAATCCGATGCCATGCAGGCGGATTGACTCTTCCAAAATATCCCTGGTGGTACCGGCAACATCCGTAACAATTGCTTTTTCTTCCCCCACCAACAAATTCATAAGAGAAGATTTCCCTGCATTAGGCTTTCCGACAATAACCGTATTGATCCCTTCCTTCAGGACCTTTCCGTTATCCGCAGAATCAATCAGCTTTGTACAGCGCGCAAGCAGTTCCTCCACTTTGCGCGACAGCTTCTGCGGATAGCCATCTGTACTGATATGCTCCGGATCATCAAGAGCCGATTCAATAAAAGCGATCTCATACAGAATTTCTTCCCTCATCCGGCGGATACAGTCGGATACGGAACCCTTCAGCTGCTGCATGGATGATTTCAATGCAAACTCATTACGGGAATGGATGATATCCATAACCGCTTCCGCTTTAGCCAAATCGATCCTTCCGTTCAAAAAAGCCCGCTTCGTAAATTCACCGGGTTCAGCTAATCTTGCCCCCTGTCTTACCACAGCCCCCAGGATTTTCTGTACGATTAATACACCGCCATGACAATTGATCTCAACGGTGTCTTCTCTTGTATAGCTATTTGGCGCTTTCATTACAGCAACCATTACTTCATCCAGGATTTCCTCCCCATCCATTACAAACCCATAATGAATGGTATGGCTGCCATAATCTTTAAGACTATGGCAGCCATTCTTTGATCGATAAACCCTGTTTCCAATTTCAATTGCTTCTTCTCCGCTGATACGGACAATTCCTATTCCTGAATCAGACAGCGCCGTTGCAATTGCAGCAATTGTTTCAGTCTGTTTCATAAATCTCTTAACCTCTAACCCTCACAGACAGCGGACTGCCTGTTATCTTTTCAGGGTGACAACAACATGACGGAAGGGTTCCTCCCCTTCACTGTGGGTTGTAACATATTTGTCATTCTGCAGAGCGGAATGGATAATTCTTCTTTCATAAGGATTCATAGGTTCCAGGGAAACACTTCGTTTGGTCCTCTTTACCTTATAAGCTATGTTCTTCGCCAGATTTTCCAGAGTTTCTTTTCTTCTCTTACGGTAATTCTCGGTATCCACCTTCACACGGATATACTCTTCGGATTCTTTGTTAACCACAAGAGATACAAGATACTGCAGGGAATCCAGTGTCTGTCCTCTTTTACCGATCAGAACGCCCATATCATCACCGCGTAAATCAACATCCAGAAAACCTTCCGCTTCCTCATACTTCACATCAATAACAACGGTCATTTTCATTGCGGCAAACACATTATCCAGAAATTCTCTTGCCTTATCTTCAATGCTTCCCTTTATCTTTGCCTTTATTTTAGCAGGCTTCGCATTAAATCCCAGGAAACCGGTAGAACCTTCTTCGATTACCTCATACTCCAGCTTATCACTGGTTACAAGAAACTTTTGACAAGCTGCGGTAATGGCATCATCCACTGTCTTAGCAGTAAATTCAACGAATTCCATAATTTCCTCCATTCTGCCGCCGGGTGCGGCAATCAAGTAAAGCGTACGTTCTGCTTATTTTTTATCGGAACTGCCTTTTTCCGTTTTATTATTATTTTCATTATAAATCTTCACCATATTCGCCTTTGCGGCAATACTGCCCGGCTTCGGAGCTTTCTTATTATACATGTCCGTCGCCTGTTTGACTGCCTGATCCTTTTCCTCCTGGGTCATGGACGGCTTGGCAGACGAAGCTTTCGCGGAAATACCGGAAGATTTCGGTGTGGTACTCTGTACATTCCGCGTATTCATACTGGCGTACTGGTTAATTGTCTTAGGATCAATACCGGCTTTTTCCATCCGTTTTATCCGTTTATCCTGCTTTTTCTTGGCCTTGTCCTTGTTTTTCTCAATAAGCTGGTCAAAATCCGTCTTATCGATATGTTTGTTAACCAGAACCTGCTGGATACTTCTAACCACCGCACTGGCAACCCAGTATAAACCAACACCGGCCGGAAGAGAGAAACAGAACACAGCAGACATAATAGGCATAATATTATTCATCATCTTCATGGAAGACATCATACTGTTCTGCTCACCGTTTGATTCAGGCTGAGGCATAAGCTTTACGTTCAGCCATTGGGTAACCGCCGCCAATACGGGAATGGCAAGGGCTGCAATGATGAGAAGCACATTCTTGGCTTCCATGGCACCTGACAAATAGTAGGAAGGGGAATCCCCTATGTTCATTCCGAACAGGTTATTATACGATGCCAGCTTCTCGGATGTTTCCATGATATCATGGGCTAAATTGGGAAATTTATCCGCAAGGCTGTTCCATTCCGGAGTGGACGCCTTATTCAGCACATCAATAAAAGTATTCTTTACATAGGTGGGATCACCGGCAACAAACAGCTCATTGGAAAACTGTTTCATATACATGGCCGCATTCTTGAATCCCTGAATAAACTCTGCACTGCCGGGCTGTGCAATCAGATTATCAACCATGGGCGAGAATACATCTTTTACTTGTCCGATGTAAGCAGGTATCGCATAAATTACCTTATACAGGGCATAGATTATCGGAAGCTGAATCAGCATCTGCACACAGCTGCCCATAGGCGACACGCCATATTTGGCATAAACAGCCTGCGTCTCATTCTGCATAGCCATCATGGAATCATTATCTTTTTTACCATTATACTTTTTCTGGATAGCCTGAAGCTCCGGATTCATCTTATTGCTCAGTTTGGAAAACTTCTGCTGCTTTATTGTCAGAGGAAGCATGAGCATATAAATAACAATGGTAAAAACAATAATAGCAAGAGCGATGTAGGGAAGTCCTATCAGATTAAGAAGATAGAATATTCCCTCCATAATATAACCGAGCAATGTAGCAACCCACCCGATAACAGGAGTCGCACTTTTGGTCAAAATAATTCCTGGCAAAACTTATTTCCTCCTTAAACCGGTGCCTGTTCAGGGTACCGGATCATAGCCTCCCTTGGAAAAGGGATTACATCTTACTATTCTCCAAAAAGCAAGCAAACCGCCCTTAATTACCCCGTACTTCTCCACAGCCTGTAACCCGTACTCGCTGCAGGTGGGAAAATAAGGGCATTTTGTACTTTTCATTGGTGATATATACTTCCTATATCCTTTAATTAACGCAATTACTATCTTTTTCATATCCGAATCAGCTTATAATTTTATGAAGCTTACCCAAATGCAATAGCGCACTCTCGATTTCCCTGTAGGAAGCCGAAGCTGCATTCGCTCTGGCCACGACTACTATATCTAAACCACTATTAAATATATTTTCCTGCAGCCTGTAGCTTTCGCGCACCAGCCTTGTGACATGATGGCGCACAACACTGTTACCAACTTTTTTACTCACCGAAATTCCAAGCCTGTTTGTCTCCAACTTATTTTCCAACACATACATTACCAACAAACGATTGGCAAACGCTTTGCCATTCCGGTAAACAGACTGAAAATCCTGGTTTTTCTTCAAACTTTCCGAAAAATTCATTACCTGTCCAATCTTTCCTGGAAAGAGAAAAAAAGGCCACAAAACTGCGGCCTATGCGGATAATCTCTTTCTTCCTTTTGCTCTTCTTGCTGCCAGTACCTTTCTTCCTCCCGGAGTACTCATTCTGGCTCTGAAGCCGTGAACTTTATTTCTCTGCCTGTTCTTAGGCTGAAATGTCATTTTCATTTACGATGCACCTCCTTCACTCGGGTTTCTGATGTTGTGTCAGAAAATATCATTACCGATTATATAGGAAGAAATCCCGCAAGTCAAGCAAAACCGCGCATTTTACGAAATAAAAAAACGCTGAAAAAAGCCCGCAAAAATCGTGTTTTTCACTAATACAACATGTAGTTATTCAAATTTCATTTTTCCCACAACATCTAGCACCTTAATTTTCATCCACATGCTGCTAACGGATCTTTCCACTTAACATAACATTATCCACAAATTGTGTATAACTTGTGGATAAACTCCGCTTAATTTTCATTTTCAATTTAAAAATAAATATCAAAGCCCCATATTTTCTGGATGTTTATATGTTGATGACACTTTTCCACTTATCCACATTTGCACATAGGAAACCCGAAATATGTTAACTACTCCCCCCTTCCGTTCACACTATGTGGAAAAAATTTATCCCCAGAATTAACATTTGATATTTGCTTTTTTTTAGAGTAAGATAAGATAGATGTATTTTCAGTAAGTTTACGGAGGTTTAGCAATGCAGGCAATCGAAGCCAGATGGGATGAGATTAAGGAAACAATCCGAAAGGAATATGATCTCTCCGATGTTTCCTATCACACGTGGATAGAGCCACTGAAGTTTTTTGATGTCCAGGATGATGTGGTTATCATCCTCATCACATCCAACCAGTCACATGCCCTTAATTATATTTCTTCCAAATATAAAGACTTCTTCCGCGTGACCATCACAGAAATGATGGATCATTACTATGAAGTCTCCTTTATATTGGAAAAGGACGCTAAGAAGGACAAGTCTTCTTCAGAAGATCTGAAATCCCCCTACAGCAGTACCTTTAATATTAATTATGAAAATGCTAACCTGAATCCGAAGTACAAATTTGATACCTTCGTAGTCGGAAGCAATAACAAATTCGCCCATTCCGCCTGTCTTGCAGTAGCGGAATCACCGGGGGACGCTTATAATCCCCTCTATATATATGGTGGTGCCGGACTGGGTAAAACCCACCTTATGCATTCCATCGGCCATTTTGTCCTGGAACAGAATCCGGATATGAAGGTGATTTATGTTACTTCCGAATCCTTTACTAATGAAGTAATTGAATCTATCCGAAGCGGTAATGCCGCCGCCATGACCAAGCTGCGGGACAAGTACCGTACCGTTGATGTACTCATGATCGATGATATCCAGTTTATAATAGGAAAAGAAAGTACCCAGGAAGAATTTTTCCATACCTTTAATGTGCTGCATGCCGCCGGAAAACAAATCGTACTGTCCTCCGATAAACCGCCGAAAGAGATGGAAACCCTGGACGAACGGTTCCGTTCCCGTTTCGAATGGGGGCTGATTGCAGATATCCAGCCGCCTGATTATGAAACCAGAATGGCTATCCTCCGTAAAAATGCGGAGAACTATGATAAAAAGATAGACGATTCCATTTTCCAGTACATTGCCACTAACATTAAATCCAATATCCGGGAGCTGGAAGGGGCCTTCAACCGCATCATCGCCAAATCCAAAATCGAAAACCAGCCCGAGATCACCATGGAACTGGCGGAAGACGCCCTCAAAGACATCATTAATCCGGACAAGCCTGACAAAATAACCCCGGAACTCATCATCCGCGTGGTTGCGGAGCATTATGGTGTAAACCCGGAAGATATTACCTCCAAAAAGAGAAATTCCGAATATGTCCTCCCCCGCCAGGTGGTTATGTATCTGTGCAGGGATCTCACGGAAACCTCCCTCGCTAATATAGGGAAGCTTCTCGGTAAAAAAGATCATACCACGGTAATCCATGGGGCTAACAAAATTACCGATGAACTTACTTCGAATGAAGAACTTAAGAATAATATTGAAATTATCAAAAAGAAAATATGTGTATAACCTTGTTAAAAAAAAGTTGACAAGCTGTGGGTACGCTGGGGACAGGCTGTGAATCCCCATTTTCCCGGGATCAAAACAAAAAATCAGGGTTAAGGTCCATTGTGAATAGCTTAAGACTTACCCTCAGCTTATCCGGCACTTTTAAACAAGTTATTATTTTCAAATTTCCTTGCAAAATGTATAATGGAAAGGGTTATCCACATATCTACATCCACTACTAATTAATATTACTAAATTATTTAATTAATAAAAGGATCGCGCGCGGTGTGGCAGGCGATACGTTATTGTGAATTCGCAGAAGGGAGTTTATACACATATGAAATTAGTTTGTTCCAAAAGCAATCTGTTAACAGGACTTCAGGTCGTATCCAAAGCGGTGCCCAATAAAACCACAATGTCCATCCTGGAATGTATCCTTATTGATTCCACCGGAGGAGAGATCAAGCTCACGGCCAACGATATGGAACTGGGTATTGAAACCATTATAGAAGGAGAAATCGCAGAGAAGGGGATCATTGCCCTGGATGCCAAGATCTTTTTGGAAATCGTCAGAAAGCTGCCTGATAACGATATCACCATCACCACAGACAGCAACTTTAAGACCACCATAACCTGTGAAAAGGCCAAGTTTAATATTATAGGCAAATCAGGTGAGGATTTTTCTTACCTCCCCATGATTGAAAGAAACGAATCCATTGTCCTTTCCCAATATACCCTGAAGGAAGTGATCCGTCAGACGATCTTTTCCATTTCGGATAATGACAATAATAAACTCATGAGCGGTGAGCTTTTTGAGATCAACGGGGAAGAAATGAGAGTGATCTCCCTTGACGGACACCGTATTTCTATCCGCAAGATCCATTTGAAAAACTCTTATCCTGCCAAAAAGGTAGTGGTACCCGGAAAAACGCTGAACGAAATCAGCAAGATCCTGGGCGGGGACGCAGACAAGGATGTTACGATCTTCTTTACCGACAAACACATTGTATTCGAATTTGAGAATACCACCGTGGTATCCAGGTTGATAGAAGGGGAATATTTTAAAATCGATCAGATGCTTTCCAGCGATTATGAAACCAAAGTGGTTATTCATAAAAAAGAACTCCTTGACTGTATCGACAGGGCTACCCTGCTCATCAAGGAGGGGGATAAGAAACCCATTATCATCAATATCACCGACAATTCCATGGAACTTAAGATCAATTCCACAGTAGGAAGCATGGATGAAGAAATCGACATTGAAAAAATGGGAAAAGATCTCATGATAGGCTTTAACCCCAAATTCCTGATTGATGCCCTTCGTGTTATCGATGATGAAACCATAACCATCTATCTCGTGAATCCCAAGGCTCCCTGCTTTATCCGGGATGAAGAGAATAATTATATATACCTGATCCTGCCGGTTAACTTTACGACAGTGTCATAAGCGGAAGGAAGAACATGGAAACCTTTAAAATAAAAGACGAATATATCAAGCTCGGACAGGCCCTGAAGGCTGCCGGACTGACAGAGTCAGGCGTGGATGCCAAATATGCGGTACAGGACGGGTTTGTGAAGGTGAACGGTCAGGTAGAAACCCAGAGAGGGAAAAAGCTGGTTCCCGGGGATCTGGTAGAATATAACGGGAAAACTCTTAAAATCGAGTAAAGGCAATATTGGGTAATTTTCATGGTAATAAAATCGCTGGAGCTTTCAAATTTCCGGAATTATGCGTTTCTGGATATGGATTTTGACAAAGGCACCAATATTCTTTACGGCGATAATGCACAGGGAAAGACAAATATCCTTGAAGCGATTTATTTGTGCGCAACAACGAAGTCACACAGAGGCACAAAAGATCGTGATATCGTTAATTTTGAAGAAGAGGAAGCCCATATCCGGACCGTTCTGGAAAAGGACGGGGATGAAATCAAAATCGACATGCACCTGAGGAAAAATAAAACCAAAGGTATAGCAATCGACGGAAATAAAATCAAACGGGCCTCAGAGCTTCTGGGGCTTATGAATGTTGTCTTTTTTTCTCCCGAGGATCTGAGTATCATTAAAAACGGGCCTTCCGAAAGACGCCGGTTCGTGGATATGGAATTATGTCAGCTCGATCCCATGTATCTGCATCATCTGAACAACTATAATAAAATTATTAACCAGCGGAATAGACTGCTGAAGGATATGTATATGAATCCTTCCCTGAAAGGAACGCTGGATGTATGGGATATACAGCTTGTGGAATTCGGAAAGAAGATCATCGAAAGGCGTATGGCCTTCGTCGATCAGCTGAACGAAATGATAGGCGGGATTCATGACAGCCTGTCCGGGGGGAAGGAAAATCTTGTGATTTCCTATGAACCGGATACGGCACCGGAGGCGTTCGAAAGGAAGCTGCAGGGAAGCCAGGAAAGGGATATCCGTCTGAAGCAGACCACGGCAGGGCCGCACAGGGATGATTTTGCCTTTATAGCCAATGCGATCGATATCCGGAAGTTCGGGTCCCAGGGACAGCAGAGGACTGCGGCTCTTTCCCTGAAGCTGTCGGAAATTGAGCTGGTAAAAAAAATGACAAAAGATACGCCGGTACTTCTTCTGGATGATGTGTTATCCGAGCTGGACAGCAGCAGGCAGAATTATCTGCTGAACAGCATAGGGAACATACAGACGATAATTACCTGTACGGGACTGGATGAATTCATCAATAACCGGTTTGAAATCAACCGGATGTTCAAGATCACCAACGGATCAATCGATATTCTGTCTATTGTGGATAAATAAAATTCATGGTATAATAAAACAGAATAGGCAAACAGGTAGAAAAACTTATAGGCCTGAGGGTTCTATAAGCTTTTCTATCTATTTGTGTCCTTTTTGTTGAATTTTGGCCTTTTAGCAGTGAAATGGAGGAATATATGGGTACTGAAAACACAGAAAGCCACAGTGAATATGGAGCGGATCAGATTCAGATTCTGGAAGGTCTGGAAGCAGTCCGCAAAAGACCTGGTATGTATATTGGTTCCACATCAGCCAGAGGTCTCCACCATCTGGTTTACGAGATTGTAGACAATGCGGTGGATGAGGCTCTTGCGGGTCATTGTGATACCATTGATGTTACCATCAATCAGGATAATTCCATTACGGTTATAGATAATGGGCGTGGTATTCCTGTGGGGATCAACCATAAAGCAGGCATCCCTGCGGTGGAAGTGGTATTTACCATCCTGCATGCCGGCGGCAAATTCGGCGGCGGGGGATATAAGGTATCCGGCGGACTCCATGGTGTGGGCGCATCTGTAGTAAACGCTCTTTCCGACTGGCTTGAGGTGGAAATCTGCCAGGAAGGCAAGGTATACAGACAGCGTTATGAGCGGGGAAAGACGATTGATACGCTGAAGGTGGTCGGGGAATGCGATCCGGAAAAAACAGGTACCAAGGTAACCTTTAAGCCGGATTCCGCGATTTTCCAGGAAACTACGGTTTATGATTTCGATATACTGAAGCAGCGTCTGCGTGAGATGGCATTTCTTACCAGGGGCCTTCGAATTATACTCAGAGATGTGAGAGAGGAAAATCCCCAGGAAAAAACCTTCCACTACGAAGGCGGGATCAAAGAATTCGTCACGTATCTGAACAAGAGCAAATCCGCCCTTTACGACAATGTTATGTATTTTGAGGGCAGCAAGAACAACGTGTACGTGGAAGTGGCAATGCAGCATAATGATTCCTATACGGAAAGCATTTACAGCTTTGTCAATAATATAAATACGCCGGAAGGCGGAACCCATCTGGTGGGCTTCCGGAATGCCATTACCAAAACCTTTAATGATTATGCAAGAAACAATAAGCTGCTTAAGGACAGTGAGACCAACCTTACCGGTGAAGATATCCGGGAAGGAATGACAGCTATTGTCAGCGTAAAGATTGAAGATCCCCAGTTTGAAGGACAGACAAAGCAGAAGCTGGGGAATTCCGAAGCAAGAGGCGCGGTGGACAATGTGGTCAGCGAGCAGCTTACCTATTATCTGGAACAGAATCCGTCCATTGCCAAAACGATTTGTGAAAAATCCATCCTGGCCCAGCGTGCCAGGGAAGCGGCCAGAAAGGCGAGGGAGCTGACGAGAAGAAAGACGGCTCTGGAAGGAATGTCCCTGCCCGGAAAGCTGGCGGATTGTTCGGATAAAGATCCGAAAAACTGTGAAATTTATATCGTTGAGGGAGATTCCGCCGGCGGATCCGCCAAGAAAGCCAGGAGCCGCGCCACGCAGGCCATCCTTCCCCTGAGAGGAAAGATCCTGAATGTGGAAAAGGCAAGGCTGGATAAGGTATATGCCAATGCGGAGATCAAAGCCATGATTACCGCATTCGGTACGGGTATCCATGATGATTTTGACGTGAGCAAATTACGGTATCATAAAATTATTATTATGACCGATGCCGATGTGGATGGTTCCCATATTGCCACACTTTTACTCACCTTCATATACCGTTTTATGCCGGAGCTTATTAAGCAGGGACATGTATATCTCGCTCAGCCCCCTCTGTATAAGCTGGAAAAAAATAAAAAAGAATGGTATGCCTATAGCGATGAAGAACTGAATGCGATCTTAACGGAAGTGGGAAGGGATCAGAACAATAAGATCCAGCGTTATAAAGGTCTGGGAGAAATGGATGCAGAACAGCTCTGGGAAACCACCATGGATCCGGAAAAACGTATTTTGCTGCGTGTCAATATGGATGAGGAAGCAGAATCGGAAGTGGATCTTACCTTCACCACTCTTATGGGCGATAAAGTGGAGCCAAGACGTGAGTTTATCGAGGACAATGCCAAATATGCCAAGAATCTGGATATCTGATAACTGGTACTGTAGAAACGGAGAGTCAATAAACAATGGAAGATAATATTTTTGACAAAATTCATGAGGTCGATTTGAAAGAAACCATGGAGAAATCCTACATCGACTATGCCATGAGCGTTATTGCATCCCGTGCGCTTCCGGATGTCCGAGATGGTTTAAAGCCGGTTCAGCGGCGAGTCCTCTATTCCATGATAGAGTTGAATAACGGCCCGGATAAACCCCATAGGAAATGTGCCCGTATCGTCGGCGATACCATGGGTAAATACCATCCCCACGGAGACAGCTCCATTTACGGCGCTTTGGTTAATATGGCCCAGGAGTGGTCCACCAGATACCCTCTGGTAGACGGTCACGGAAACTTCGGTTCCGAGGATGGTGACGGTGCTGCCGCCATGCGTTATACGGAAGCCAGGCTTTCCAAGATCTCTATGGAAATGCTGGCGGATATCAATAAAGATACCGTAGATTTTGTGCCCAACTTCGATGAAACCGAGAAGGAACCCACCGTTCTGCCCAGCCGTTATCCGAACCTGCTTGTAAACGGAACCTCCGGTATCGCCGTTGGTATGGCGACTAATATCCCCCCGCACAACCTCCGCGAGGTGGTGAATGCGGTGGTGAAGATCATTGATAACCGTGTGAATGAGAACCGGGATACCGATATGGAAGAAGTCCTTCAGATTATCACCGCTCCCGATTTCCCCACAGGCGGTATTATTTTGGGAACCAGGGGCAGTGAGGAAGCCTACCGCACCGGCCGGGGAAAGGTACGTGTCCGCGCCGTTACCGATATCGAGACACTGCCCAACGGAAAGAGCCAGATCATTGTAACGGAACTGCCTTATATGGTGAACAAGGCCCGTCTGATCGAAAAGATCGCGGAGCTTCATAAAGAGAAAAAAATAGACGGTATTACGGATCTCAGGGACGAATCCAACCGGGAAGGCACCCGTATCGTCATTGAACTGCGCAGGGATGCCAACGCCAACGTGATCCTGAATCTGCTGTATAAGCATACCCAGATGCAGGATACCTTCGGTATCATCATGCTGGCCCTGGTAAATAACGAACCTAAGGTGCTCAACCTTATGGAAATGCTGAAGCTTTATTTAAAGCATCAGGAGGACGTTGTTACCAGAAGAACCAAATACGATCTGAACAAAGCACAAGAGCGGGATCATATATTGCAGGGCCTGCTTATCGCCCTGGATCATATCGACGAAGTGATCCGTATCATCCGTTCCAGCCGGAATACCCAGGATGCCAAAGAAAAACTGATGGAACGCTTTGAACTTTCGGATCCTCAGTCACAGGCTATCGTGGATATGCGGCTGCGTGCTCTTACCGGTTTGGAAAGAGAAAAGCTGGAGAATGAGCACAAGGAGCTTATGGCGAGGATAGCTGAATTAAAGGCAATTCTTGCGGATGAAAAGCTTCTGCTGGGCGTAATACGCGAAGAGATACAGATTACCGCCCTGAAATACGGGGATGACAGAAGAAGCCGTATCGGTTATGACGAATATGATATTTCCATGGAGGATATGATCCCCAGGGATAATACGGTAATTGCCATGACCAATCTGGGTTATATCAAGCGTATGACCATAGATAATTTTAAATCCCAGAACAGAGGGGGAAAAGGCATTAAGGGCATGCAGACGATTGAAGAGGATTTCATTGCGGATCTTCTCATGACCACCACCCACCATTATGTGATGTTCTTTACCAACTACGGAAGGGTTTACCGGCTGAAGGCCTATGAAATTCCGGAGGCCAGCAGAACGGCCAGAGGTACCGCTATCATTAACCTTCTCCAGCTGAATCCGGGAGAAAAGATATCCGCGATTATTCCGGTGAAGGATTATGAAGATGACAAAAACCTTTTTATGGTTACCAGAAAAGGTATCGTGAAGAAAACACCGGTTATGGAATACAGCAATGTGCGTAAAAACGGGCTTGCGGCAATTAATCTCCGTGATGATGATGAATTGATCGAAGTAAAAATTACGGATGCGGATACGGATCTTTTCCTTGTGACAAGACACGGCATGTGCATCCGCTTCAAGGAAACGGATGTAAGGGCGACCGGAAGGATGTCTATGGGTGTAATCGGCATGAACCTGGATGACGGGGATGAGATTGTAGGCATGCAGCTGGACAGCCAGGGAGATTCCCTGTTGATAGTTTCCGAAAACGGTATGGGCAAACGTACCTATCTGGAGGAATTCAGTGTCCAGAAGAGGGGCGGCAAGGGTGTTAAATGCTACAAGATCACAGAAAAGACAGGCTATGTGGTAGGCGTTAAGGGGTGCAATGATGATCATGAAATCATGATGATTACCACAGAAGGGATAATTATCCAATTAAGGGTTGAAGATATTTCCATTCTGGGAAGAATCACTTCCGGCGTAAAGATGATTAACCTGGATAAGGGTGTAAAAGTAGCCCAGATAGCTAAAGTAAGAGAAAAAGTTTCCGATGGAAGCCAGGAATTTGAAAACCCGGATGATGCTATGGAGGATATTCCGGAGGAAGAAAGATTTCCCGGAGAAATAGAAGAGGAAAATATAATTTTCCCTACGGAAACTGAGGAATAGTCATCAGGCAGAAACAGGATATCTGTCCTGCCGGGGCATGTGGAATAAGCAGACAGCCATTGCGGCTGTCTGCTTATTTCCTTACAAGGAGAAGCCGAATATGAAACATATATTACTTGTTGAGGATGATAAAGCTCTTGCGGAAGGGATAGTACTTGTGCTGCGTCAGAATGAATTATCATTTCAATGCTGCCATAATGTCAAGGATGCGAAAAAGGTGCTGGATAAAAATAGCTTTGATCTCATCCTGCTTGATATAAATCTCCCTGACGGCAGCGGTCTGGATATCTGCCGGGGGCTTCGGAAAGAGGGACGGATGGATCCTGTAATTTTCCTGACAGCTTTGGATACGGAACTGCATGAAGTGACAGGATTCCAGGCCGGGGCGGACGATTATATTACCAAGCCTTTTTCACTTGCCGTATTAAGGGAGCGGGTAATGGCGGCGCTGAGGAGAGGGGAAAGACGCCAGTCCGAAAAGGTGGCGGCTTCGGTGATGAAGGAAGGACCGTTTACCTTGGATTTTGAAAAACAGACTTTTTTTATGGGGGACAGGGAAATTATTCTGAGCAGAACCGAGCAAAAGCTTCTTATGGTACTGATGAAAAATAAAAACAGGATTCTGGAAAGAGATACGCTGATCGGTAGGATATGGGGAAACGACGGAGAATTCGTGGATGAAAATGCACTTTCCGTTACCATCAAAAGACTGCGGGATAAATTAGAGACAGATCCCAGAAAACCGGAATATATTCAGACAGTTTACGGAATTGGTTACCGTTTTCAGATAAATGAGGAGGAGCCGTCATGATTGCACTTGTAAGCAGAAGAATATTCTGGAACATCCCTGTTATTTTTTTGATATTCGCGGTTCTTGTGCTTGCAGGAGTTTTGATTTATGTAAGTATAAAAATACGCAGGGAGTATGCGCTGTTGGATCAAATGCTGGACAGTGCCATAGAAGGCACCTTTCAGGAAAAAAATTTTGATGAACTTATGCTTTCCCGGCTGGAAAGCAAAATGTACCAGTTTCTGTCCTCCAGTTCTCTCGGAAGAAAAAGCATTGAGGAGGAAAAGGAGAAGGTGGAGGAACTTATCGCCAACATATCCCATCAGACCAAAACACCCATTACAACGATTCGGCTTTACGCCGGCCTGCTTGAGGAAAAAGATCTTCAGGAAGAAGAAAAACTGCTGGTTAAGCGGATCGAGGAACAAAATGACAGAATGGCTTTTCTCATTGAGAATCTGGTTAAAATGTCCCGGCTGGAAAACGGGATTGTATCGGTGCATCCTGTAAACCAGGATATTGCAGTCCTCATGGATAATCTGACGGGTATCTTTGAAAAAAGCGGGGATCATAGGATTTTCTTTGATCCCGGATTCCGGGAACAGGAAACGGTGCAGGTATGCTGCGATCTGAAATGGACGGTGGAAGCAATTTCCAATATTATAGAAAATGCACAGAAATATACGGATCAAAACGGTTCAATCGTGATCACAGTGATACCCTATCACAGTTTTACCGCCGTACAGATAAAGGATACCGGAATCGGAATCGCGGAGGAAGAGCAGGCATCTGTATTCAGCCGTTTTTACCGGTCCGAAAAGGTGAATGATAAAAAGGGGGTGGGGCTGGGTCTTTATCTGGCCAGGGAGATCATTTCCAAGCAGGGCGGCTATATCAGCCTTCAGTCAGAGGAAGGAAAAGGCTCCTGTTTCCGCGTATTCCTGCCGGAGCGTTCCGGGAAGAAAGCAGAATGAGGGATATAGGCGGGCTTTTCTTAACAGATAGATTTAAGTTTCTGTTAAAGATTTTCTGTTTCTTTTAAGAATTGTGTCCAATTCTTTCAAAACTGTCACGATTCTTTTTTTCATGGAAAGAACATGGAAAGATTCATTTGTTATAGTTATCTCAGATAAGAAAACAGGCAGGAAAGGAAAGTAATTATGAAAATTCTTATAACAGAAGATCTTAAGAAAATTTATGGAAACAAAGAAAATGAGGTATATGCCTTAAATGGCGTTAATTTCTCGGTGGAAGAGGGTGAATTCGTTTCTATTGTAGGAACCTCCGGGAGCGGGAAATCGACCCTTCTCCATATGCTGGGAGGGCTGGATCGTCCCACAGCAGGCAAGGTAATTGTGGACGGAAAGGATATTTTCAGCCTGAAGGATGAAGCGCTTACTATTTTCAGACGCAGGAAAATAGGGTTTGTATTCCAGAGCTATAATCTGGTACCTGTACTCAATGTATATGAAAATATAGTCCTTCCTATTGAACTGGACGGAAACAAAGTAGATAAGGGCTATGTGGAGGAATTAATAGAAACTCTTGGGATCCGGGAAAAACTCCAGAATCTCCCCGGCCAGCTGTCGGGCGGACAACAGCAGAGAGTGGCTATAGCAAGGGCACTTGCAGCGAAACCGGCTATTGTACTGGCAGATGAACCTACAGGAAACCTGGATTCCCGAACGAGCCAGGATGTTCTCGGCCTTTTAAAGGTAACCGGTGAAAAATTCGGTCAGACCATCGTGATGATAACCCATAATCCGGATCTGGCCCAGCTGGCTGACCGTATTGTAAGAATAGAAGATGGGATGATTCAGAGCCGGAAGGGGTGTGAGGCAGATGCTTAAGGTAAAAAATCAGAAATGTATTACCCGCCTTGCCGATAAAACCTTCCAGGCGAATAAAACACGGAATATTATTGCGGTAATTGCCATTGCCCTTACCACTATTTTATTTACCGCATTGTTTACCATAGGCAGCGGAGCGGTGGAATCCTTTCAGTATAACACGATGCTGCAGGCCGGAGGAAAGTGCCATGCAACTATAAAATTTGCATCGCCCTCCATCTATGAAGGAGTCAAATCCCATCCTCTGGTAAAAGAAACAGGATATCGGTTAATAACGGCGGACAGTGTAGACAACCCGGAATTCCTGAAACGCCGTGTGGAAATGTATTACGAAGATGAGACTTGCATGGAGCTGAGTTTTATATCTCTGAAGGAAGGAAGTATCCCACAGGCGGAAAATGAGATTATAATGGATGTTCCATCTCTGGACCTGCTGGGGGTACCGGCCAGAATCGGGGAAAAACTGACTCTTCTTCTTACGGTCAAGGGACAACAGGTAGAGCGGGAATTTGTTCTTTCCGGCTACTGGGAGCCTGTAAACCCTTCCATGAATGTAGGATTTGCCATCTGTTCCAAGGCATATACGTTAAAATATGCGGATGAACTTGCCTATACTCATGATGCTGCCAATGTGCAGGATTATAGTATGACCGGATCTGTTATGTATGATCTCATGTTTACCAATTCATATGGGATGAAACAGAAAATGCAGACCTTGGTGGAGGATTTGGGATATTCCCTGAATGATAAGGATGATAATTTTATATCCGCCAATGTAAACTGGGCATATCTGAGCAACAGCATGGGGGCGGATCCGCTTACCATAATGACAGTGGCGGCGGCACTGGGGTTGATTATCCTTACCGGATATTTGATAATTTATAATATTTTCCAGATATCCGTAATACGGGATATCCGGTTCTATGGATTATTGAAAACAATCGGGACCACAGGAAAACAGATTAAAAAAATCATACGCAGACAGGGGATGCGTCTGTCCCTTTATGGCATACCGATAGGCCTGGTAGTGGGATTTTTAATAGGAAAAGCAATTGTTCCCTTTATTATGGAAGTCAGTAATTACAGCGACGGAGAGATAAGCATTTCCCTGAATCCCCTTATCTTTGTGGGGGCGGCTCTGTTTTCCCTCTTTACGGTGGCTATCAGTACCAGAAAACCCGGAAGGATGGCGGCGGCTATTTCTCCGGTGGAAGCGGTGAAATATACGGACACTTCGGCTGAAATCCGCAAAAAGAATAAAAAATCCACTGACGGCGGTAAATTATTTAAAATGGCACTGTCAAATCTGGGAAGAAACAGGAAAAGGACCATATTAGTTATCATATCCCTTTCCCTGAGTGTGATTTTGATGAACAGCGTGGTAACTTTAGCGGAAAGCTTTGATCTGAATAAATATCTGTCCACCTTTGTGGATACGGATTTTCTGGCGGCCCATGCCCTGTATTTTAACAGTGACTACAGGAGCAGCGATGAAAGGATTTCTGAAAGCCTGATCCAGGCTATTAAAGAAGGACCGGGATTTGAGGAAGGCGGACGTATCCTTTTTTATCCGGGAGTATCCGTGAAGATGCCGGAGCCGAATCCGATTCATCTGAATGAGTACGGGGCGGCTATGAATGCAGAGGGAGAATGGATCAACGTTGATGAGAACATGTATCCGAGAGCGAATCTGTATGGACTGGAGGAACTTCCCCTTGCCAGGATGGAAATTGTGGCAGGTGAAAAGGATCCGGCAGTTTTAAAGGAAAAGCTGGATACCGGAAATTATATTATAGAAGGGCTGGAAACGGATGATTATGGGGAGGTATATGAAAAGTATGTGAAATATTCCATAGGGGATAAAGTAACTATCCATAACAGCAGCGGACTGGAAAAAGAAGTGGAAGTGATTGCCCAGATAAAGATCAAGTATTATACCAACAGTGTAAGATATTCCAGCGTGGATTATGTATTTTATACCAGTAAAGAAGGCTATGAAAAACTGGGCGGGGATATGGACAGCGTAATGACATATGTGTTCCAGTGCCTGGATGAAAAAGAAGGGGAAATGGAACAGTTTCTTGCCTCTTATACGGAAAACCAGGAACCGATGATGTCCTATGAATCAAAAACCAGATACCTGGATGAGTTCCAGAGTCTGAAAGGAACATTTACCCTGGTGGGAGGCGTTCTATCTCTGATTATCGGAATTATAGGGGTTTTGAACTTTGTGAATGCCTGCATTACAAGCATAATTACAAGAAAAAAGGAATTTGCCACACTCAAGGCAATCGGTATGACAGAGAAGCAAATCCAGAAAATGGTCTGTATGGAAGGCGGCTATTATGCAGCAGGGGTTGTATTTTTCAGCTTGACCGCCGGAAGCATCTTTTCTCTGGTGGTAATGGGAAATTTCGTCATGTTTTGGTTTACAACCTACCGGTTTATCCTTTGGCCTATGCTTATAGTACTTCCTTTTATGGTTATCCTGGGAATCTTAGTCCCTTATATAACCATACGGATTACCGATAAAGAAAGCGTAGTGGAAATGCTGAGAGAAGAATAATGCATTGAGAGGGCGGTAAACTATCCGTCCTCTCCTTTTCCGTTTCTGTTACAACTCACGGCTGCGCTGTGTCTGGGAAAGATTCCATACAACCGCGAATTGTAATCCGTTTTTGCAAAAAACAATAGACAAATCATAAAAAAAAGATTATAAAGTATATATTGAGGAGAATCCTATTGAAAGGATATTATGAGGAGACAATTTATGGAAAACAGGAAGGCACTGCTTTGCGGCAGTGTATTAGTGTTATTTGCAGCTTTACTGGCATTTGGCTTTGTGGCTGCGGGTGAAAACGGTTCGGTGAGCGTACGTTTACTGGAGGAGGCCGTAGGTTACTGTATGCAGTATGTGGGAGTGGCATAATTGGAATATGTACCGGCGAAAACGATTGTAACAAAGACAAAATCCTCCGGGTGGTTTGGAATTGATTATAATATGAATATATACAGAGGCTGCTGTCACGGCTGTATTTACTGCGACAGCCGTTCCGACTGCTATGGAATTACGGATTTTGATAAGGTGAGGGCCAAAGAGGATGCCCTTCGGATCATCCGGGATGATCTGCGGCGCAAGGTAAAAACCGGAGTGGTGGGAACCGGTGCCATGAGTGATCCCTATAACCCTTATGAAAAAGAAGAAGAACTGACCAGGCATGCCCTGGAGTTAGTGGATGCCTTTGGGTTTGGCGCCGCAATAGCAACAAAAAGTGATCTGATAGTGAGGGATATGGATATTCTGTCAGAAATCAAAGAGCATTCCCCTGTTCTGTGCAAGATCACGATTACCTCTGCGGAGGATTCCCTTTCTTCTCTGGTGGAACCCCGTGTCTGTCCCTCTTCCGTACGTTTTGAAACGGTTAGCCGGCTTAGGGAAGCAGGTATTTTTACGGGAATCCTGCTGATGCCTGTGCTGCCTTTCCTGGAGGACAATGAGGATAATATTAAGGCAATCGTTAAAATGGCACACGAAGCAGGTGCACGATTTATTTATGCCGCGTTTGGAATGACTATGAGGGATAAGCAGAGGAACTGGTATTATAACAGGCTCAGGGAGCTTTTCCCCGGCAAAGACTATGTGCAGCAGTATGAGAAAAGGTATGGTACCCGTTATCAATGCACCAGTCCCAGGGCGGCGAAACTGTGGAAGGTTTTTCAGACAGAATGTGAAAAATACGGAATCCTTTATGAGATGAAAAGTATTATCAGGGCTTATAAAAGAGGGTACGAGTGTACACAGTTGAGTTTGTTTGACGGTATGTGACTGAAGCGGCAGGTACAATATTGGGATCAGGAGGGAAATAAAGATGGACATCGATAAAATCCAGCAAAAGGCAGAAGAAATGCGTATACTGAATCTTGGGGTAATGAAGGACGGAAAAATCCTTTTAAAAAAAGACTGGGATGGAGAAATCAGGCGGAACCAGTATTCTGCCAGCAAAAGTTTTACCAGTATTGCGGTGGGAATGGCCTGTAAGGAAGGGCTTCTTTCCCTGGATGAAAAGCTGTGTGAAGCATTTGAGGAAGAAATGCCGGATAATCCTTCTTCTTTTTTATGCCTGGCAACAGTAAGGGATCTGCTTACCATGTGCCTGGGACAGGATTCGGTTTATCTGATGGGAGAACAGCGGCCGCTCATGGAAGAAAAGGATTGGGTACGTTTTACCTTGTCCCGCCCTTTTACACAGGAGCCGGATACCCATTTCCTGTATAACAATGCGGGACCTTATCTTGCCGGTATCCTGGTACAGAGAAGGGCCGGCTGTGATCTTGTTCATTATCTCATGCCCCGGCTTTTTGAGCCTATGGGAATCCGAAGGCCTGTCTGGGAAACGGATCCCCTTGGATATACCTTTGGAGCCGGCGGCCTGTTTTTATGCATGACAGAGCTGATGAAATTCGGCCAGCTTCTGCTTCAGGAGGGAAACTGGGAGGGCAGGCAGTTAGTCCCTTCCGCCTATATCAAAGAAGCGTCGGTGAAGCAGGTTGATAACGGCAAAGAAGGTTATGGTTATCTTTTCTGGCGCGGACCTTATCATTCATATCGGGCGGACGGAAAATACGGACAGCTGGCCATCGTGCTTCCTGAGAAAAATGCAGTGATTGCCATAAATGCGGAGTCACGGGATGCGGAAGAAATGATGAACTGCTGTATGGATACCATTGTGCCGCAATTGTAGGAGGAGAATATAGAATGCTGTTTATAGAATACCCGAAATGTTCTACCTGCCAGAAAGCGAAAAAATGGCTGGACGGGAAAAAAATTAATTATGAGGACAGGCATATAGTGGAGAAAAATCCAACGGAGGAGGAACTGACCGAATGGTACCGCAGAAGCGGCCTTCCTCTTAAGAAATTCTTTAATACCAGCGGATTAAAATATAAACAACTGGGATTAAAAGATAAATTAAAAAATATGAGTGAAGAGGATCAGATTAAGCTGCTTGCAACAGACGGCATGTTGGTTAAGCGTCCTTTGATGATTGCCGATGATTTTATTCTGACCGGATTCAGGGAAAACGAGTGGCAGGATAAGATGGGGGAATAGGATGAAAGAAAATAAATATGACGATCCTCTCTTTTTTGAAAAATACAGGCAGATGGAGCGTTCCCAAAAAGGGCTGGACGGTGCCGGGGAATGGAACACCCTGAAAAAAATGCTTCCGGATTTTGAAGGCAAGACAGTTCTGGATCTTGGATGCGGCTATGGATGGCACTGCGAATATGCCGCCCAGCATGGGGCGGTGAAGGTAATCGGGGTGGATATTTCGGAAAAGATGCTGGAAGAAGCCCGGAAATCCCATAATAAGGGGAATATCGTTTATATCTGCAGTCCCATTGAGGACATCGATATGGACGAAGCATCTTTTGATATTGTAGTAAGTTCCCTGGCTTTTCATTACCTTGCAGATTATGGTGAAGTTGTGGATAAGATCCATAAAATTCTTAAGCCCGGTGGATATCTTGTTTTTTCCGCAGAGCATCCGGTTTTTACTTCCGAAGGAAGCCAGGACTGGTATTACGATGAAAACGGAAAAATCCTTCATTTTCCCGTAGATAATTACTACTATGAAGGAAAAAGAAATGCGGTATTTCTGGGAGAACAGGTCACCAAATATCACAGGACTTTCACCACATATATTTCTTCTCTGCTGAAAAAAGGATTCCGGCTTGTGGATGTGGAGGAACCGCAGCCTCCGGCTGGAATGCTGGAAAGTGTTCCCGGCATGAAAGATGAAATGCGCCGCCCCATGATGTTTATCGTCTCAGCGCAAAAAGAAAACTAAGAAAACAGGAAACCTTCCCGTATTTTTGTCCCTGTCCGGATATTCCGGCCCGGGACAAAATGCGGGAGTTTTTTTACTTTACGATCCCATGAACCCCCTGTTTTACAGGGATGCAACCTGTGGGTGACAAATTGCAATACACAGATTTCTTGTAATACAGCAGGTTATATGAAAAAATAAACCTATAAAACAATGCCGCAGCTGCGGCAGACAGGAGAGTAAATGAAGAAATTTTGTGATAAACTGATTCAGCTGCGCAGGGAAAAAGGGTATTCCCAGGAGCAGCTGGCTGAATATCTGGAGGTATCAAGACAGTCGGTAAGTAAATGGGAAGCGGATAAGACAATGCCGGAAATAAGCAAGCTGATAGCTATTTCCCAATTATTTCAGGTGACCCTGGATTATCTTCTAATTGACAGCTGTGAGGAAAGGGAAGCAGCAAAGAGGGAGCCTGCCGGAGAAACGGAGGACATCAGGCAGTCTATCAATGAAGTTAAGGAATTTATCGGCTACAGGAAAGGTTTTGAATATAAAAGTATGACGAATATAGCCGGAATTCCCCTGCTTCATATTAAATTCACCCGGAATGCCGGGAGAATCCGGATGAAGGATGCTGCAAAAGGAATTATTGCAATAGGAAATACTGCCATCGGTGTAATAAGCGCCGGTATTTTTTCTGTAGGAATCTTGAGTATCGGCATCCTTTCCGTCGGTCTGTTGGTTTCTCTGGGAGTGGTGTCAATCGGCGCGCTGGCTGTGGGGGTGGCAGCCATCGGGATTGTTGCAGGAGGGGTATCCAGCCTGGGGATATATGCTACAGGGGTGGCGGCAGCCGGTAAAGAAATTGCAACAGGAATATCGGCGGCCGGCAAAACAGCTGTGGCCAGGCCAGGAGAAAAAATGTGGGGATGGAATATGACTTTTATGGAGGAAGGTACCCCCAGGGAAGCAGTAAAGAGCTTTCTTCTCACCTATAATCCTAAGGTGCCCGATTGGATTCTTGATTTTCTTACTCTTATATATAAGTAGGGTGTATAATCTGTAATCATGCTTACAGTAAGCATGGTATACGCAAGCCCAATGTGATATACTTTTTTTAGAATATGTTGTAAAACCGGGTGTTTTAAGAAGGAGGCATGTAATGAAAAGGTATATCACAATTGATAAGAGGTATCTTTTGATACCCATATGTGCGCAGCAGGAACTTAAGACAGTCACGCTGTCTTGTCAGGGGGAAAAGATATATGAATTTAATATCCCCGTGCATGAAAAGGAAGAAGGCTATTACGGATTTCATTACTTTGCACCCATCGATGTGGAAAAATACATAGGAAACGTGTTATTGATAGAAGGAGGGATTTCCGGTTCCTTTCTGGATGCCTTATCCCTTTCAGATACGGTGCCTGAAAATCTCCAGGCCCATCCGCTTCTTCATTTTACGCCCCGGACGGGCTGGATGAATGATCCCAACGGCCTGCTGTATAAGGATGGGATCTATCATTTGTACTTCCAATATAATCCCTTTGATACACGTTGGGAAAACATGTGCTGGGGGCATGCGGTAAGCAAGGATCTGCTCCATTGGGAGCAGAAGGAAACGGCACTGTATCCGGACGGCGACGGCGTCATGTATTCCGGCAGCGGTATTGTAAATGAACAGGGACTGCTGGGACTCCCCAGAGATGCCTGCATCTATTTCTATACCTGTGCCGGCAATAAATCCAAATGGAGCCTTGGGAAAACCTTCAACCAGAGAATTGCCTACAGCACAAATCAAGGCAAAACCCTCACTAAGATGGAAGGAAGTGTGGTAAAACATATCTCCGGGGAGAACCGGGATCCCAAAGTCTATTGGCATGAAGAGAGCAGGGGCTATATTATGGTCCTGTATCTGAAGGACAATGAATTTATGATTCTCCGATCCAAGGATCTGAAAAACTGGAAAAAGAGTCAGGTTCTGACACTGAAGGATTCCTGGGAATGTCCGGATCTGCGCAGGATACCAATCGAAGGCGGCGGAGAAAAGTGGGTATTCTGGTGTGCGGACGGCTATTATTTTTTGGGCGATTTTGACGGCTATGAATTTAAAACAGACGGAGTAAAACAGGAAGCTTATCGTACAAAACTTCCTTATGCGGCACAGACCTTCTGGGGAACGGAGGATGTCATTACTATCCCCTGGCTGAGAACCCAAAATAAAGGAAAACTATATACCGGAGTGATGGGGATCCCCAGGATGCTTACGCTTGCCCGGACAACGGAAGGATTACGGCTGAGACAGAATCCGGTTAAGGAGTTCCGGAATGCCAGGATAAGTGTTTCCGCTTCCCAGGGAGAAGGAAAGGTTTTCTACATGATGCAGAAGGCCGCTGTTATTGAATTATCCATTCACATGCAGAATCCCTGTGATTTTTCAGCCAATTTTTACGGGACGTCCATATCCTATGTTCCCTCCTGCGGAAAAATAAATGTGGGAAAGGATACCATACAAATTGGAAAGAACCTGAACGATTTTTCTATCATTGCGGACGGGGAAATCGTGGAGGTTTCTGCGGAAAACGGGCTGGTTTTTGCTGTGTTTGAGATTGAGACGGACAGAAAGTCAGGTAATGTGACGGTGGATGTCAGCGGGAAGGCTTATGTGGATATTTACAGGGTAGAGTAAAAAGGATAGGACGGAAAAATAAAAGAGGAGGCCCATTGCCATACACAGGTAAATACCTATATATGGGCCGGCCTCCTTTTTATTTGCGCGGGATGTTTGATTATATGGATATATTATCAGAATTTATAACTTGCGGCATTAACATACGTGGTATTATCCCCGTCTGCCTCCGGTTCCTCCTTACGATCTTCAAACACCGCAATATCCCCGGATACGAGGCGTACCGCATTTTTAAGTGCAGGCGAACATCTGACAACCGCAATGTCTTCCAGCTTAAGACGATCCCGGAGGAGTTCAGGAGTCACATCATCGGCAATTTCAGCCACAGCGCAGTCAATTACGTGCAGACCATCTGTTTCCTGTTCCAGCAACTGTCTGTCGATATGCATTATGCTTTGATCTGTTATAAGTGTGCCTTTGCTTGCAAAAAGATTGCCGTATTCCACAGGAAGATCAGATATTTCCGGAATACATTTTTCAGGAATGTACAGGGTGCCTGTTACCTTCAGATATTCCAGTTCAGTCAGCACTCCTATCGTTTCCCTGGTTAATGTAAGATTTCCTCTTTTATAAAGTTTTTTCCCAAACATCCGGATAGTACCGGGATTAATCGTTATAGTATCCGGCAGGATACAGCAGCCGTCAGGAATGATCTCAATTTCAGTATGATCAGGAAATAAGGGAAGGCTGGGTACGAATAAGTTTTCTGTTATCGCAGCATTTGAGCAAAGGAGCGTGACCTGTTTTTCCAGCAATGTGCGGATATCCGAATCAGGATCCAGGATACTTACCGTTCCGGTTATGAAATAAGGGGTATTCGGGCGGGCACGGAGGATAAAAAATTTATCAATAACAATGTCTTTCAGCAGGCAGACGGCGTTATCAGGATAGCTTTTCTGTTTGCCGTTCACCTGTATTTTGGACAGGGAAGCGGCAAGGCCTTCCGGATAGAGGAGACTTCCGTTTACAACTATTTTTTCATAACTGTCAACGGCATTACCGGCAGCGGGATGGATAAAAAGCTCGCCGGATACAAACAAAATGGTATGTTCTGAAGCCATGTCTTTTTCTCCGATTTCCACAGAGCCGTTTTTGAGCACTAATTCTGTTCCATCCGGTACTTTGAGGACACAGGCAGTATTCATGCTAACCGGATATTTTGCAGAGAGCAGGGCGGATTTTTCAGACTGGATAACCGCCGCTGCATTGATATTGATTTCAGCATATTGAGACAGTCTTTCTTCCGTTATTTCCGTCATATCACAGACAGCGGTATTAACAGATAATTTTTTTGTTGTTTCCATAGGGGCACCTCTCTTTTATTTTTTGTTTTCCAGTTCGGGATAATTCAGGCGCAGCTTTCGTCTGGCGCTTGCAAGGCGGGAACGTACGGTTGAAGAAGGAATATGGTACATGGCGGACAGCTGTGTCGAATCAAAGCCCTCAAAATACCTTTTTATGAATAATATCCGTTCTTCTTCCGGCAGTTTCTCACACAGCTGCCGCACCTCAATCCGGGATAAATCGTCCCGTGTTTCTGTTTTTTCTTCTGTTTCCGGGCAAGCCGCTTCCCTTCTTACTTTATCAATAAAAAGATTACGGGCTGTTTTATACAGCCATGCACGGCATTGGTGTTTATCCATAACATTCAGTGTTTCCGCATGTTCCAGAGCGCGAAGAAAGGTTTCCTGTACAATATCTTCCGCTGCGCTTTTATCACAGGTCATATTGGTAACATAGCGGACCAGCTCCTGAAAAAACAGCTGATAAATCTGCGTTATCATAAGATTCTCCTGACCGCCTTCTGTTTTTGTGATGATAGTTTCATTGTACCAGATATCGGGAAAATACGGCATTTTTTTGGAATAAGCTTACGTGGGTTAAACAGGGATTGCAGCCGCTTAAGGCGGTTTTTTTGTTTTTCCCTGCTGAAATTAATTCCAGCTTCCTTCTGTTTTTCTCGATTTGCCTGGCAGAAGCAAAAAGATAATATTCATAGTATAATTCGGGATTTATAGGAATTCCTCCTTTCGTAAAGGTTTGCTTATTTATGCTTTCCTATATAGAACGAATGGGGGAGCGGAAGTGTTGACAGGAAAAAAGAAATTTTATGAAAGAGGCAGACTGGTAAGAAAAGTTATTTATTATTTTTTCCGTGATACCATTCCTCTAATGCATCAAGGACACCCTCTTTTACGGCGGTTTTTCATTTAACAACTCTGATTATCTCAAAAAAGCCCAGAAATACGGGCAAATTACGGGATAGGGACACTGAATTTACTACCGATTTACTACATTCGGATAGAGCTTTGACACGCTGCTCTTTCCCGTGAAGTCCTCCCACACAGATATGACACATCGAAAATCGAATACGACACCGCAGACGGCGTTCTCTTTTCCCTTTGGGGAGATCAGGACGCCGTTTTTTGCACCCAAAACCAGAAAGGAGGCAACCGCCTATGTATTTTACTTCCGGCAGTGACCGGGCCTTTGAACAGCTCATGCAGACGAGGCCGGGCGCAGACCACTTTGACAACGGCGAGGCCGGAGCGCCGGAGGATTGCGGCACTTGCCGATTTTACCGCCCGCACTGGAAGTATCAGTTTTGCGTCTACGCAGAATGTCCTTACCAGCCGGGCAAGCTCACCGCCCTTGACGGCGCGGTGAAATTTCAAGTGAAAGGAGTGGACGATGAGATGGCAGTTTTTCGAGTGGAGAAAAACCGGGGCTACACGGTGATGTCCAATCACCATCTGCGAAATAAGGACTTATCCCTGAAAGCCAAGGGCCTGCTGTCACAAATGCTGTCCTTGCCGGAGGATTGGGATTTTACCCTAAAGGGCCTCTCCCTTATCAACCGGGAACAGATCGACGCGATCCGGGCAGCAGTTAAGGAGCTGGAACAGGCCGGGTATATCGTCCGTTCCCGTGAGAGAGACGGCCAGGGGCGGCTTCGCGGGGCGGATTACATCATTTACGAGCAGCCCCAGCCAGCGCCGGATTCACCTACGTTGGAAAATCCAACATTGGAAAAACCAACACAGGAAAAGCCTACGCAGGGAAATCCAACGCAATTAAATAAAGATAGACAAATAAAAGACCCATTCACTACGGATGGATTAAATACCGATTCCATTCCTATCCTTTCCCCTCCCTCTCCTTTGGGGGAAACAGCGGCTGCGCCGCCGGAACGGAAAGGAACGGGAGCGAAGTCGCAGAGCGACGTAGCGGTTTATCGGGAAATCATCAAGGATAACATCGAGTATGGACACCTTTGCCAGCACACCAAGGGGATTGACCGGGAACTGCTGGACGAAATCGTGGATTTGCTGGTGGAAACCGTATGCAGCGCCCGAACGACCATCCGCATTGCCGGAGATGATTATCCGGCGGATCTGGTGAAGTCCAAACTGATGAAGCTAAACAGCTCTCACATGGAGTTTGTCTTTGACTGTATCAGCAAAAACACCACGGAAATCCGAAATATCAAGAAATATCTGCTGGCGGTTCTGTTCAACGCCCCCAGCACCATCAACGGCTATTACACGGCACTGGTGGCCCACGATATGAACACCGGCAAAATCTGAAAAAGGAGGACAGCCCTATGAAACAGGGGACTTTGATTTTTGACGAGCAGGCAGACCACTATGACATCCGTTTTGACCTGGCGGACTACTACGGCGGCCTGCACTGCGGAGAAACCTTTGATGTACTGGTAGGCGGCAGATGGAGGCCCACCCGCATGGAAATGGCTGAGAACTGGTATCTGGTAGGTATTCGCACCAACGACCTTTCCGGCCTGCGGGTGCGTATCTAAGCCGTGCCGCCTGCCTGCTTTGACTTCCAAGGAGGGATAGCAGTTGCAGGAAGAAATCGAACAGAACACCATCGCATTAGCGGTTAAGACCGGCAAGCTCACGGGCCAAGTGCTGCAAGCGGCCATGAAGAAATTTCTGGCTGCCCGACAAACGGCCAAAATAAAGCCCCACCAAGGCAGACAGAGCTTGCGGCATCTCAAAAAGGACGGCTCCGCCCTGTCCAACATTGAAATCACCGATGCCAACATTGGCCTGTTTCGGCCCTGCGCCAAGAAATACGGCATTGATTTTACCCTGCGGAAAGACCGCACCACTCATCCGCCCCGGTATATCGTGATTTTCAAATCCAAGCAGGCGGACAATCTGGAACAGGCATTCAAGGAATTTACGGCCAAGAAGCTCAAACAGCAGGAACGCCCCTCCATCCGAAAGGCCCTCTCGGCTATGAAGCAAAAGACGGCGGCCAGAAACCGCCAGCAGGCCAAGGAGAAAATCAAGGAAAGGGGGCTGTCTCTATGAGGCTGGAAGTGAAAAAGCGGATAATCGCCAACCTGCCCTATCTACTGTTCGTTTACCTGTTCGGCAAGCTGGGGCAGACCTACCGGCTGGCGGCTGGGGCGGACTTGTCGGAAAAGTTCTTGCACCTTGCGGACGGCTTTTCCTTTGCCTTTGAAAGCGTCTCCCCCAGCTTCCGCCTGTTCGATCTGGCGGTGGGTGTGGCCGGTGCGGTGGCATTGCGTCTGATGGTGTACGTGAAAAGCAAGAACGCCAAGAAATACCGCAAAGGGGTGGAATACGGCAGCGCCCGATGGGGCGGCCCCAGAGATATCGCCCCATATATCGACCCCGTGTTTGATAACAACATCCTCCTGACCCAGACGGAACGTCTCACCATGAACAACCGGCCCAAAGACCCCAAGACAGCCCGGAACAAAAACGTGCTGGTCATCGGCGGCTCCGGCAGCGGCAAGACGAGATGTTTTGTGAAGCCCAACCTTATGCAGTGCGTGTCCAAGGACTACCCGACCTCATTCGTGATTACTGATCCCAAGGGCAGCCTGATCGGTGAGGTGGGCCAGCTTCTTGTGCGGTGCGGATATCGGGTAAAGGTGCTGAATACCATCAACTTTTCCAAGAGCATGCGCTATAACCCGTTTTGCTACATCCACAGCGAAAAGGACATCTTAAAGCTGGTAAACACGCTGATCAGCAACACCAAGGGAGAGGGCGAAAAAAGCGCCGAGGATTTTTGGGTGAAGTCGGAACGCCTGCTGTATTCGGCCCTCATTGGCTATATCTGGTACGAAGCGCCAGATGATGAAATGAATTTCACCACGCTTCTTGAAATGATAAACGCCAGCGAGGCCCGCGAGGATGACCCGGAATTTCAATCCCCGGTAGACCAGATGTTTGAACGGCTGGAAGAAAAAGACCCGGAACACTTTGCGGTACGCCAGTACAAGAAGTTTCTTCTATCCGCTGGTAAGACCCGCAGCTCCATTTTGATTAGCTGCGGAGCCAGATTAGCGCCCTTTGACATCCGGGAGGTGCGGGAGCTGATGGAGGACGACGAGCTGGAGCTTGACACCATCGGGGACGAAAAAACGGCCCTGTTCCTCATTATGAGTGATACGGACACGACCTTTAACTTCATCCTAGCTATGGTGCAGAGCCAGTTAATCAACCTCTTATGCGACCGGGCGGATGACAAATACGGCGGGCGGCTGCCCGTCCATGTGCGGATGATTCTGGACGAGTTTGCCAACATCGGTCAGATTCCCAACTTTGACAAGTTGATCGCCACCATCCGAAGCCGGGAAATCTCGGCTTCGATCATTTTACAGAGCCAGTCGCAGTTGAAAGCCCTGTATCGGGATTCGGCGGAAATCATTTCCGACAACTGCGATTGTACGCTTTTTTTGAGTGGCAGAGGTAAAAACGCCAAGGAAATCGCGGACGTGCTGGGCAAGGAAACCATTGACAGCTATAACCAAAGCGAGAACCGGGGCGCACAGACCTCCCACGGACTGAACTACCAAAAACTCGGAAAGGAGCTGATGAGCCAGGACGAAATTGCAACGATGGACGGAGGCAAGTGTATTTTGCAGGTGCGCGGCGTGAGGTCGTTTTTCAGTGAGAAATACGACATCACTCGCCACCCACGCTATAAATACCTCTCGGATGCCGACAAACAGAACACCTTTGATGTGGACAGGTACCTGTCGTCCCTGCGCCGGAAAAAACGGCGCGTGGTATCGGAGGATGAACCCTTTGACCTTTACGACATTGACCTGTCGGACGAAGATTTGGCCGCACAGTGAAGCGGCTTTTTTCTGTAAGCAATCAAATTTGTTCGCCGGAAACCGGCAGAAAGTGAGGCATGTATGGAATTTTTCAATAGTGCAGTAGATACGTTACAGACCATCGTTGTGGGCCTGGGCGGCGCTCTGTGTGTATGGGGCGGCGTCAATCTGTTGGAGGGGTACGGGGCCGATAATCCCGCCAGCAAGAGCCAGGGAATCAAGCAGTTCATGGCTAATTAAAGGGAACAAAAAGAAAGGAAAAGCACAATCCAGACGGTATCAGCGGCAGTCTACAAGAATAAATTGTGATTACACAAGATTGGTGCTATAATAAGAGAAAAGTTCCTGCCGGGGCAGCCGCCCCGGTGGTATGGATAGAAAGGCAGGAAAGCAATATGCACATCAGCTATAAACCACTCTGGCATACACTGTTAGAGCGTGATATGAGAAAAGAAGATTTAAGGCTTGCCGCCGGTATGACAACGAATATGATTGCCAACATGAGCAAAGAGGGAAAGCACATCAGCATGGACACATTAGCCCGTATCTGCGAAACGCTGAATTGTGAGATTACTGATGTAATTGAGTTAGTACCAGACGAGCCTGCTTCCACAGGAGGTAAGGAACATGAGCGAATTGAAACCAAGAATAACAGAAAACGGAATTGATTATATCCTTGTCGGAGATTACTACATCCCGGACTTGAAACTGTCGGAAGAACGCCGCCCCATCGGAAAGTATGGACGGATGCACCGGGAATATTTAAGAGAAGTCCACCCAGCCAGATTGAACACATTGGTACTGACCGGAGAATTGTGGACATATCTCGCAGACCTGAACGAACAGGCACAGGAACGGTTAGACACCATCATGGAGCAGATGAAAATTGCCGAGGGCGTAACCGAGGAATTAAAGTGTACCCGTCAAATGGAATGGGTGCGGCGGTGTAATAACATTCACAACCGGGCAGAAGAAATTGTATTGCATGAGATGATTTATTCATAACGGTATGATAGAATGATTATGACAAACTGGAATTTACAGGAGGAAAGGGATATGTCAGTTTCATTATATTACATAGCAAAAAGAGATACCCATCTATCGAAACAGGAAAAATCTATCTGTAACACTATTATTGATACCTACATTTCTAAATATTCTTTAGGTGAAATGTACGAGCCGTTTTGTGCGTATGATAATTCAAGTCCGACAGAGGAAAACGTCATTTTTGAGGGAGCTACCAAATTACCCATTGATGAGGGTGAAGAACACTTTGTGGAAGTTTTAGATTATTGGGCAGAGTGCTTGCAGGAGATTGTCATTTTATTGAAGGGTGCGGAGTGGTATATACATATAGACGATACGGATATAACGGAGCAGTTTGATTTTCCTAGATAAGGCTGGAAATAGAATTGCAATTTAAAGCGACAACTTCAAGTTTGTCGTTCTAAAAATTCAACTGAATAACCACAGCACAAACCGCTGCTACATGGAAGCCAAAAACCATGCAACAGCGGTTTTTCTTTACCGTTTTTTCCTCTGGCTGATAGGCGTTCCCATTTTCTTTGATTTTTTGAGAATCCGAATGAGCCAGCGAAATTCTTCATCTGACAGATTTTTATAGTTGATGCCGAGCTGTTTGCAGTAAAGGACAACCAGCTTTTCATCCCGGCTGCCCTTGAAATTTTCGACCGCTTCCAGATTTTCTTTCAGTTCATTGGCAACGGTGGTCTGGGGTGCACTCTCGCTGTCCTTTTTATGGGCTTCCCGAATATCCCGGATAATGAGGTTGAGGTCATCCAGAACCATGTGGCTGAAATATTCATCATCACTGATATGGGCGGCTTGCAACACTTTCAAATGGGGGTCGTCTTCGCCAGGGCGATACCGTTCAATGATTTCATGCCGGACGGTATCGACAAGGGCGTTGAGGTTCTGAATCTGCATGGTGGCAATCCCATCCACATAAATCTCAATGTCCGCAAGAAACTTGATAAAATCCTTATGCGTGGCAAGTTCGCACAGCAGACGGTTGTTAATCCGACCGCTTTTCAGAAGTGCTACCATCTCATCACTCAAATGCAGCTCCCTTAATGGCGTGTTGATCTCCGCCCGGTTCTCTGTCCGGCAAAAGAGATAATCGAGGGACACCCCATAAAAATCTGCCAGCAGGATAAGGTTGCCATGATTGATTTCCTTATAGTCATCTTTTTCATAACTGCCAAGAGCCGATTTTGAAATACCCGTTTGCTCTGCCAGTTCTTCCAGTTTTAATCCTTTGTTTAATCGTAAATCTTTTAGCCGTTCCTGTATTGTAGTAGCTCCGTTCATTGAAGCAGTTCCCCCTTCTGACAACATTTATAACCGTTGAATTGATTATACCATATCAATTCCGCAATCGTGGAAATTTCTGATTTTTACCCCGAATTCCTACTTTGTGGACATACGGCATAGGGCACAAAAATGTTCTATGATACAGGTAGTTCATCGATGGATTATTCCAATCGAATGACCAGCCTGTGTGGGATATGCTTCCCCGGTGATGTAGTGTCATGACTTTTGGCAGGGATATGGAGGAACCCTGACCAAAACGAGCATACCAAAGGGAGCGATACGCCGCTGTGAGATTCAGGGGAGGAACGACACCGGGGAGAACTGGCGAACTGACACCGAAATGATACCGAAACACGACAATCTGATAGGGGGACAGTCTACCCTATCGCTGATACTTCGGAAGATTTTAGGGGGCTCTATGGCTGTAATTTTGCCGAAAATCGCCCCGAAACCATACACTAAAACGGGAGGAAACGCAATATGCCGAGAATGAGCAAAAAGAGGAAGCATGAGCTTTCCTTTTACCTCAATGACCGGGGGCGTGTCACTTACAACGAATTATGCCGGAAATGCCAGCATGGGTGCAGGCAGAGCTTCCGGGCGGTTGTGATTGACTGCCCCCGTTATTTATCCAAACGAGCAAAGAAAAAGGAGGAACACACCGAATGAATTTTGAATTTATGACGATAGACACGCCCTTGCCGCCCTGTATGGCTTTTCCAAGAGCGTTGACAGGGTTTCCAGTCAGCAGCACCGCAAAGGTCATGTACTGCCGGATGTTGGACGCTATGCTATCCAAAGGGCAGGAGGACGAGAACGGAATCCTGTTTGCCTGTTTCCCTGTCACAGCCATTGCCGCAGTCCTGTCCCGCAGCCCCATGACGGTCAAGCGTTCTCTGAATGAACTGGAAACCGCCGGACTTATCATGCGGGTGCGTCAGGGCGTTGGAGAACCAAACAGGATTTATGTGCTGATACCGGGAAAGGAGGACGCTGCCCTTGCCTGATACCTCAAAGCTGGCAAAGCTCAACCGGGAGCTGGAAAAAAGCGAAAAGAAGCTGCGGAAAGCCATCAATGATGAAAAGGCGTTGCAGCACCAGTTAAAGCAGCTTACCCGAAAGGAACGGACGCACCGGCTCTGCACTCGTGGCGGTATGCTGGAAAGTTTTCTGCAAGAGCCGGAACGCCTGACAGATGATGATGTCATGCTGTTGTTGAAACTCATTTTTCACAGACAGGACACGCAGGAACTATTGAAGAAACTGCTGGAACGGGAGAAGCCGGAAACCCCTTAGTTTACTAAGGGCGCAATTATACACCACCCAGAGGATGGTGCATTGCGTTCTCCGAAGGCTCCTCGCCGGAGGGCTGTGATTTTCCGCAGCCACGGTCTGCTCCAAATCAAACAGGGGACGCTACACTTCCCCTGCGCTGGCTTTCGCCAGCTACCCTTTTGTGGACTTGCCATCTGGGGACACCTTGCGATGCAAGCTGTTCCCAGCCGACAAGTTTCATAAAATACGCTATCTTTTCGATAGGCGATGCAGTATAATAAAGTCAGTGACAAATTAGAAGTTGCGAAAGGAGAACAAAATGTGGGGAGTATGTCTTGATAGTAACGCCATACAAGATGGATTATTTCAGACCGTTATTCAATACAAAAGAAAAGAGAATGGTGAAGTGGTGATTATATCCCCAAAAACTACATACAAACTGGATATTAAGCATGTTAAAGAATTGTCAGCACCTCCCCAATATATTTATGGAGAATGTGTTTCCCCTTGTAATCATCCCGATATGATAGGTATAGTTTGTGATATTGCTTGGCATTTCAAGTTAAACTGCTATTTCTATATAATTAAAGTCAATGGTAGACCGAAAAGCAAACGATACTACGATGGTGATTTGAACCCTATTGTATAACTTCCAGTTGTGCGCCCAGCTAAGGGTGTGTAGTCAAGCCGGTGGGATTCCGGTTTATCCAAGGTTTAGCCAACCAGATAATAGCGAGTCTTGGGATGATGCCGGTAACGGCATCTGACAAGCGTAGACAGCAAGAAAGCAGGGTTGAATAGTGATTGAGCTTCGAAACGTTAACTTCAGTCGGTCGACGTCTTAACTGGTGCGGAAGACAATATCATGTAATGCGATATGGCGAGTATTATGTGGCACTGCGGAGTCAGAGAACCAATCATGTTTTACATTGTGAATACACATCAACTGGGGAGAACCTGCCATTTCTCGAAGAAGAGTATGAAGTTGCAACTGAAAACGGAGGATTTCAAATGAATGGTAGGTGGTCGGACAATCCCATAGTACTGTAGAAATCGGGCAATGCCGATGGAGGGAAGGGGATTGCATAGTAAAGGTCTTACTGAGGACACATTATCCGTACTCAGGGACGGAGGAAATAATGGAAACGAAATTAGTAAGAATAGCTGAGATATCGGCAACATCAAAACATCCTATATTTACATCAGTGTACCACTTGATAAATGAAGATATGCTAAAGCAATGCCATAAGGAATTAGATGGGAACAAAGCAGTCGGAATTGACAAGGTAACTAAGGATGAGTATGGGAAGAACCTTGATAGAAATATCAAGGAACTGGTACAGAGGTTGAAAAACAAATCCTTTAAGCCACTTCCGTCACTGAGGGTATATATACCTAAAGGAAATGGAAAGAAACGACCATTAGGGATTGCTTCCTATGAAGATAAGATCGTACAAATGGCAGTGAAGAAAATACTGGGAGCTATTTATGAACCGAGATTCCTAAACTGCATGTATGGATTCAGACCGAATAGGGGGTGTCACGAAGCAATAAAAGAAGTATACCAACGGATAAGCTATGGAAAAATCAGCTATATCGTAGATGCCGATATCAAAGGTTTCTTTGACCATATCGACCATGATTGGATGATGAAGTTCCTTGAATGGAATATACAGGATAGGAACTTATTGTGGCTAATACGTAAATACCTTAAAGCAGGAATAATGGAGCAAGGAAAATTCGAGCCAACAGAGGAAGGTTCGGCACAAGGCTCAGTAATGAGTCCGATGCTTGCAAATATATACATGCATCATGTGCTGACGCTGTGGTTTAAGCTGGTGGTGCAAAGGGAAATGCAGGGAGAGTGTTTTCTCGTCAACTTTGCGGATGATTTTGTTGCAGGATTTCAATATAAGTCAGAAGCTGAAAGATACTATAAAGAATTAAAGGAACGAATGGAAAAGTTTGGACTGGAGCTGGAGAGTAGTAAAAGCAGACTGATTGAATTTGGGAGATTTGCAGAGCAGAATCGTAGAGCAAGAGGAGAATGTAAGCCTGAAACATTTGATTTTCTGGGATTTACCTTCTACTGTAGCAAAACTCGAAAGGGAGGTTTTGTGCCAAAGGTACAGACTTCAAGAAAGAAGTTTGAGCAAAAGGTTAGAGCATACAAGAACTGGATTTACGATAATCGAAATCGACCAATGCGAGAAATAATTAAAGAGTTGAATGTAAAACTAATTGGACACTATCGGTATTATGGTGTTACATGGAATTTTCGGAAGATAACAACATTCCTGCATAGAGTACAACAGTTTCTATTCAAAGCCATGAATCGGAGAGGTTGTAGACGGGCATACACATGGAATGGATTTGTGGAAATGCTCAAGTATTACCCGTTAGCAAAACCTAAAACGTACTATTGTTTATATTGAAGCGAATGTTACTATGAGGAGCCGTATGCGGGAAAGCCGCACGTACGGATCTGTGAGGGGCTAAGATTGAGAGGTCTTAGTCTACTCGACTGACGCTCTCCCCACACATCGGGACAACTTGTCCCGAACTTTCAAAACTAAATATCCGCCGCTCACACAGCGGCATACCAAGCAGGAAATCTGAAAAAGGTCTCCTGCTTTTTTTCTGTCCAAAATCGGAAAGGAGGGACACGAAATGCCCTGTCCACACAACGAAATCACGATTGTGCAGCGCAGCCAGCGGCAGTCTGCGGTTGCCGCCGCTGCTTACCAGAGTGGCGAAAAGCTGTTCTGTGAATACGACCAGCAAGTGAAGCACTATCCGGAAAAGCGTGGTATCGTCCACAATGAAATCCTGCTCCCGGCAAATGCTTCACAGGAATATGCAGACCGCAATACTCTATGGAACGCTGCCGAAGCGGTGGAGAAGCAATGGAACTCCCAGCTTGCAAGGCGGTGGGTGCTTACCATCCCCAGAGAGATACCGCCAGACCAGTACGCTGTCCTTGTCCGGGAGTTTTGTCAGCAGCAGTTTGTTTCCAAAGGCATGATCGTTGACTTTGCCATCCATGACCCCTATCCTCCGGGACACAATCCCCACGCCCATGTCCTGCTCACTATGAGGGCAATGGACGAACATGGAAAATGGCTTCCCAAGAGCCGCAAGGTTTATGACCTTGATGAAAACGGGGAACGGATAAAGCTGCCATCCGGCAGGTGGAAAAGCCACAAGGAGGATACGGTGGACTGGAATGACCAGAAGTATTGCGAAATCTGGCGGCATGAATGGGAGGTCATCCAGAACCGCTATCTGGAAGCCAATGACCGCCCGGAGCGTGTGGACTTGCGTTCCTATGCCAGACAGGGGCTTGATATAGTTCCCACTGTCCATGAGGGGGCTGCTGTCCGGCAGATGGAAAAGCGTGGTATCCAGACGAATATCGGCAACCTGAACCGGGAAATCAGAGCCGCCAACAGTCTGATGAAGTCCATCCGGCAGCTTATCCAAAACCTCAAAGGCTGGATTACCGAGCTGGGCGAAAAACGGAAAGAGCTGCTTGCACAAAAGGCGGCGGAGGAAGCGACACTTCTTCCCAATCTGCTGATGAAGTATATGGAGATACGAAAGGTAGAACGGAAGGACTGGACGAGGGCTGGGCAGAACCGGGGGACTTCCAAAGACTTAAAGGCAGTCAGCGAAGCTCTGTCCTATCTCCGGCAAAAGGGGCTTTCCACTGTGGAGGACTTAGAAGCATTTCTGGAATCTTCTGGGAAATCAGCCGCCGATTACCGCAATCAGATGAAGCCAAAGGAAGCCCGAAGCAAAGTGATTGACAGGCTTCTTGCCAGCCGGATAGACTGCAAGGAATGTAAGCCTGTCTATGAGAAGTACCAGAAGATATTTTTCAAGAAAACAAAGGAGAAATTCAAACAGGAACACCCGGAGGTTGCCCGGTATGCGAAAGCCGCCGCCTACCTTGCCAAGCACCCGGACGATAAGGACAGTACCCAAAAGGAGCTGCAAGAGGAGCAGGAAACGCTTCTGGAAGAAATTGCAGCTCTGAAAACACCGCTGACCGAGGTACAGGAGGATTTGAAGAAGCTGCGGGATATCCGATACTGGGTACGGAAAGCCACCCCCGGCACAGAGGAAAGCAAAGAACCGCCCAAGAAGCAGCCTATCAAGGAAGTCTTGCAGGATAAGGCAGACGAGAAAAAAGCACAAAGAACCGCCCCGGCACAGGCGAAACACCGACAACAGGATATGGAACTTTAACAGGCACTTGCCATTTTCAATCAGAGAATGTCAGGTGCTTTTCTTTTTTTCAAGGAGGGATAGATTTGAATGTATTTGAAGCTGTGAAACAGTCCGTCACAACAAGACAGGCTGCGGAGCATTATGGAATCCATGTAGGTCGGAACGGGATGGCTTGCTGCCCGTTCCATCACGATAAAACCCCAAGCATGAAGCTGGATCGGCGTTACCACTGCTTCGGCTGCGGTGCGGATGGGGATGTGATTGATTTTGCCGCCGCCCTGTATGGGCTGGGAAAGAAAGAAGCCGCCGTACAACTGGTAAATGACTTTGGGCTTTCCTATGAGGACTGGAAGCCGCCGGGAAAGGCAAAAAAGCCCAAGCCCCGGCAGAAATCCCCGGAGGAACAGTTTCAGGAAGCAAAGAACCGCTGCTTTTGTATTCTTGCCGATTATCTCCATCTGCTGATGGCATGGAGAACGGACTACGCCCCACACTCCCCGGAGGAAGCCTTTCATCCCCGGTTTGTGGAAGCCTTACAGAAGCAATCCCATGTGGAATATCTGCTGGATGTGCTTCTGTTCGGGGAAACGGAGGAAAAAGCAGCCCTGATTACGGACTGCGGAAAGGATGTGATACAGCTTGAACAGCGAATGGCAGAACTTGCAGCCGCAGACGCAGCAAGAACTAAAAAACACCATGAACGCCATGCAGCCGCCCCAGAGCATTGAGGAAATCAAGGCGGGGCTGGAAACCACCGAGAAAGGCGGCGTCCGGCAGAGCATACGGAACTGCCTGACCGTATTCCAGCGTGACCCGCTGCTTTCCGGGGCTATTGCCTACAACATCCTGACCGACCGCAAGGATATTATAAAGCCCATCGGTTTCCACAGAGAAAGTCCCGCCCTGAACGATACGGACATGAAGTATCTGCTTCTTTATCTGGAAGAAACTTACGGGCTTACCAATGAGAAAAAGATTGATAACGCCATCGGGATTGTGGCGAATGAAAACAAGTACCATCCCATCCGGGATTATTTAAGTTCCCTTGTGTGGGACGGGACGGAAAGAATCCGCTTCTGCCTGCGGCACTTTCTGGGGGCTGACGCAGACGATTACACCTATGAAGCGTTGAAGCTGTTCCTGATGGGCGCTATCTCACGAGCCTTTCAGCCGGGGTGCAAGTTTGAAATCATGCTCTGTCTGGTAGGCGGTCAGGGGGCTGGCAAGTCCACCTTCTTCCGTCTGCTGGCAGTCCGGGACGAGTGGTTCTCCGATGATTTGCGGAAGCTGGACGATGACAATGTGTACCGCAAGCTGCAAGGTCACTGGATTATCGAAATGTCGGAAATGATGGCAACCGCAAACGCCAAGAGCATCGAAGAAATCAAGTCATTTTTAAGCCGGCAGAAGGAGGTCTACAAGATACCCTATGAAACCCACCCGGCAGACCGCCCCCGCCAGTGCGTGTTTGGCGGCACTTCCAATGCTCTTGACTTCCTGCCCCTTGACCGTTCCGGCAACCGCCGCTTTATCCCCGTCATGGTGTACCCGGAGCAAGCCGAGGTTCACATTTTGGAGGACGAAGCCGCTTCCAGAGCCTATATCGAGCAGATGTGGGCGGAAGCGATGGAGATTTACCGAAGCGGCAGGTTCAAGCTGGCTTTCAGCCCCGCCATGCAGCGGTATCTCAAAGAACACCAGCGGGATTTTATGCCGGAGGACACCAAAGCCGGAATGATACAGGCGTATCTTGATAAGTACACCGGGAGCATGGTCTGTTCCAAGCAGCTCTACAAGGAAGCCTTGAACCATGCCTTTGACGAACCGAAGCAATGGGAAATCCGGGAAATCAACGAGATTATGAACCAGTGCATTGACCGCTGGCGGTACTTCCCGAACCCAAGAATGTTTTCAGAATATGGCAGGCAAAAGGGCTGGGAGCGTGAAAACCCGGCAACGGACTTATGCAACCCGTCTGAAAAAACAATGGACGGTTTTGTGGAGGTCACAGAACAGATGGAGCTTCCATTCTGAAAATGACAGCCCGTTGCACCCCCCTGTTGCTATCCCGTTGCCGAGCCGGTTGCCGGGGAAAATCCCGAAACTATCGGCTTTTCTCCCCTATGACAACCAAAACAACAGAAAAATAAAAGAAAAGTATAAATAGTAACCATCGCCAGATTGAGATTGTTTGCAAGGTCTTCCCGCGCCCGTTGCCGGACTTCGTTGCCGATACCCTCTGTCTGGCTATTTTCATGTATGGAGGATAACTGCCTATGGCAAAAAACAAAACAGAGATTCATGTGACCACTGTATTTGACGGGGAGCTGGACGCCACCGATGTGTTCGTCAGCCTGATTTCCCAGAAATACGGAAAGACAAATACAAAAGAATATCTTGCTAAAAAGAAAGATATGAAGTATAATGCAGATGAGGTTCAAAAGAGCCAGATACCGTCTGGATTGTGTGGGTAAATGGCTATGATGAACGAAATGGAATACAGAACAATCGGTTCGGCACTTGCCGGAGGGTATCGTGCAGCGGTCTATTGCAGGCTGTCAAAGGACGATGACCTGCAAGGCGAAAGTGCCAGTATCGCAAACCAGCGTGATATGCTGGAAAAATACTGCGAAAAGCAGGGATGGGAGGTTGTGGCAGTCTATCAGGACGATGGCTTCACAGGTCTTAATATGGAGCGTCCTGATTTACAGAGAATGTTGAGAGCCATTGAGCGCAGACAAATCAACCTTGTCATCACGAAAGACCTCAGCCGACTTGGGCGGAACTATCTGCAAACCGGGCATTTGATTGAGGACTTTTTCCCAAGAAACGGTGTACGCTATATCGCCATGAATGACGGTATCGACACCCTGCGGGATAACAACGATATTGCCCCGTTCAAGAATATCCTGAACGAGATGTACAGCAAGGATATTTCCAAGAAAGTCCATTCCTCTTATCTTCTGAAAGCGCAGAAAGGACAGTTTACCGGGTGTCTTGCCCCGTTTGGGTATCGGAAAGACCCGGAGGACAAAAACCATCTGCTCATTGACGAGGAAACCGCCCCGATTGTGCGGCTGATTTTCGGATATGCCCTGAACGGTCATGGTCCGAACTATATCCGCAGACGGCTGGAGGAAGAAAAAATCCCCTGCCCCACATGGTGGAACCGGGAACGGGGGCTTCGCAATACCCGCACCAAATGGGAAAAGAAAGACCCGGAAAACGGGCGGTATATGTGGGACTTCTCCGTTATCAAAGACCTTTTGATGAATCCCGTCTACACCGGGGCGATTGCTTCCCAGAAAAAGGACTACCGTTTCAAAATCGGCACGATTGGGGAAAAGAAGCCGGAGGACTGGATTGTGGTGGAGGG